>Ga0247810_10000775_pt1 | contig 26502 bp, 22 predicted proteins | sample UWRJL119311C1_FD_179918 | JGI IMG/M metagenome (GOLD analysis project Ga0247810, IMG submission 179918) | Plant litter microbial communities from Arlington Agricultural Research Station in Wisconsin, United States - UWRJ-L119-311C-1 | ecosystem: Environmental > Terrestrial > Plant litter >... | reverse complement strand
CACCACCACCGTAGCTGGAAATTTGGTTAGCTATTGAATTAGAACAGGTGAAGGGTAAAACTCACCCTCCCTCACGGCCACCACCGTAACCACCACCGCCACCACCACGTCCACCTCCGAAACTAGAAAGGCTGTCAGTACTAGCTTTGGAATAGATACGGATCTACGAACCCTCCGCCTCCACGTCCACCGCTGAATCCACCACCGCCACCACCAGATCCGCGCTCTGATGCTTTATCAACTCGGATAGTGCGACCATCGAATCTACATCAAATTAGACAATCGCCGACACGAAAGCAGCTTAAGTACATACTCGATGTTGTTCATAGCGGCAATGGCTGCATCGGCATCGGCATCTTGGGTGTAACGAACGAATCCGAAACCACGGCTACGACCGGTGTCGCGGTCCTTGACGACGACCTTTGAACAGATTAGAAGATGCTCGTGTTAGTGAGACTTTGCTTTGAACTTACAGCCTCCTCGACAGCTCCGAACTCCTCGAACTTCTGTCGGAGTGCGTTCTCATCCGTGTGCCATGCAAGGCCTCTGAAATAGTATTAGTCGATGTGTCATGTACAGAAAATTCTCCATCGCGAGGGTGAAGATCAACTTACCCGATAAATAGCTTGGACATCTTTGGGGGATGTTTTGTTGGGTAATCTGGCTGAAAGTCTCAATGTCCGCGCGCAATCACACAAAAGAGCGCACCATGGCGTTGGTGAGGTATGGACGGAAACGGAGGGAACGCGGAACACGCAAAGAAAGATACATCGTGGGAAACAGGACTCCAATGAGCAAAGAGGGAGGGAATGTGTGCTATGATACGATATGACGTGTGAAGGCGATCGTGAGATCGAGGAAGGTGACAAGGTCAGCGAGGCAAGCAAGAGAACACGAACTTGAGATTTGTTTGTTGTTGTTTGTTGGGTACGAGTAAGGCTGTTGGGTGGTTAGGAATCTGATCCAGGGCAGGTGGGAAGGAGTATACGAACTTGACTTTAATTGAGAGAAAGGACGAAAGTTTGCGAAGAAGTTTTCACAAATGGATGTGGATGGGTGAGGGGTGGGAGGAGAGGTAGGAAGAAGAGGGGCATCAAGATAGTAAGGGTCAGAGAAAGCTTGCGGCTTAGCGGGGTATCGTGATAGGCCGACCCCTGTCAACGTGGAGGCGAATTGATCAATGTACGCCTGGATGGGGAATGGCGCCTTGCAGGCTTGCTACTTGCTACTTTGCATCCTTTTGCTTTTACCGTTCGACCCATTGTGCGCCTGGGAGCTGGTGGAATAAGCGGGGACTGGGCCAGTCGGAGCGCGAGTGTGGGATGGTGAAGGTGACGGGTGGTGTGTGGTGCATATGGGTGTGCGTGTGGAGGAGGAGGAGGGGACCAGGGTGCGTCGAACACGGGCATATGGCTATGGCCAGAGGACAGTCGTGGTGGAGGTGGATGTGGACATGGACGAAGAAGGTTCAAGATACCAACCAGCCAGGCGCGCACCGGTGCAAAGAAGGTTCCAACGCTTGCTGTGGCAGTCGGTCAGCAATCGTTCCGGCTGCTGAGGAGCAATGCACGGCGAGCGCGTCCACGCCGAGGAGAAGACGAGCTGGAGGTCTAATCTCAAATCGCATCTCACTCACTGCGAACAAATACTAGGTGAGGACCCAGACGCAGAAATCGATAACTTAGGGCACATGCACTAGGCCAACCTGATGATTTCTACGTGCAGGCATCCTAGAGCAGGCCTGCGAGCTCATATGGCATCATCACCAACTTTAAAAAGGCAACGTTTCCGCCAATACCAGATATATTTTCCAAAGAAAGATATTATCTCTCTCCTCCTGTCTGGCTACACTACCAAGTCTAGCTCTATCCGAAGGATATTGATACAGTTTGTGGCCTCCATCTCACTACCAATGAACTCAAATATCCCGCCATTGCGATATGGTGTTGTGCCACACTACAGGCATTCGAACTGAAGAGAACAAATTTCAAGATCCAAGCACACTCGGGTCACAAATGCCCATCAAGGTCCAATCGATAGGTCGATGGGTGGAGTCCTTGGGGTGCAGAACCTCCTGTGGTTGCATCTGTTCTTCGGTGTGCCTTTGTTGGGTTGGTGCGCATTTAGAGCTGATACGTCGAGTAACGACTTGCCTAATCTACATACTCACCGGCTGGTCTGGAGGATGTGATAAAAACGTCCGCTATACTTCTGAACAGTTCGATGTCTGCGGCCATTCATAGTTGTTTTATGCCTGTATGTGATACTGGTATTGGTATTGCACAAGCTCTCTTGTGTAGTATGGATGATATACTACGAAGCCTGTCGCATTCGGAAAACTCAGGTAACGAAGCGCGATCAATATTGTCTATCCAAGTATGTTCTATGCCAGGAAGAATTGTGATTTAGTGAAGGAGTCTGGTAGATGGCCAGGATTCTCTGCTCTGCCCCTGTACGTTTCGAAAATCGCTCCTTTTGGCATGGCCTGTCTTTTCCTTTCCCTCAACAGCCATGTATCGCTCGTGTCAAGAAAACGGGTCCATAATTGATATTTTGGTAACACTTCATTCATCACACTTCAACCATCACATCTTAGCTACTCGACCACCAAAAACCACGATGTGGTTTTACGTGACGCACGCTACGGTCAAAACTTACTGCCTTGTCTCTTTTCAGATAGGCGCAGAGAACACAGCAGCCACAGCTGAGCAATGCACAGTTGTAGATTCTTCTCATTGCTTTCTGTGGGTATGAATAAGAGACTCCGTCTCTCAGACCACAAATACCCTGCACTTGGGAATTTTTCCCATACTAAGGTTGCTTATCTCGTTACACAATTCGGAATATTCCACGCAGCTGCGTTGCAGCTTGCACTGTGAATTATCAACGCCTCGATCGGCTGCATTAAGTTGTTTATCATGTGACGTTCTGTAGCTATTGCTGAAAGATGTTCGAACCTGGATCAATGCAGAGTACCTGATTTTCCAGCTCTGTGGAGAAAGGGGATGAACCTGAATTTGCATCTGCATCATGTAGGTTGGCGGCCGTAAGGCTGAACCACACCGCTCTTCTGCGTCTTACCACATTTCAGCACTTCTAGTACTTCTAGTACTTATGGACTCATCTTATATACTAGTTATTGTCCCCTGGAGTTGTACTTGATTCCTTTGATTAGATACGGCCCAAGTCGGGTTTTGGTCAAGGGATAATCAATTCCGTTATGAGTATCGTGAAAAGATGCATTGGTTTGAAACTACTTATCGTGCACGGCGTCTTACAAGAAATACTCCCAAGTGAGAGGCGTCTAAAATATTCTTCCAGGTAGACTTTTACTCTTCAATCCTTCATGGATGGCATATAGGTGGTTTCTTGATGGCATAGAAGGTCAAGTAGTCCAAGCCAATCGCTCTTTCCAGTTATGTTGCGCAGAATAATCCTTAGGAGATATCACCCCACAAGAAATGGGACCAATATCATTGCTTTACATTCCCAGTCCTGAAATCTTTCCCCTTGATCGTTGCTTGAGTTCCTCCGTTTTCACACTAATCGAATTCCTCCAATACCATGGAGCATCGCAAATCACACAAGATAGAGCATTTCAAAAAGAGAGACCAAGCCGAATATCATTCCAAACATAACCGTCCAAGAAAACCAAGAGAACATCGAAAAGACCAATATGTCTCTCGAGGTGTAAAAAGTCACAGATCTGGCGGACTAGAAATTGAAAGCCATGAAGTGCCAGAGTTGGATGGAGATGGGAGTTATGTTCGTAATTGGATTGCCCGAATGCACAAAGAGAGCGAAGCAGGAATTCAGAACCTGCGAGCAATTGAAACGCCATTTGGTGAGCCCCAACAATCTGCTGTGAAGGATGCTACTGATCTGACACGTTCACGAGCTTAGGCCAGCAAAACGTCAGATGGAAAACGCAGCAAGATATGAAAGTTGTCGGACGTGGTGATATCCTTGTGGAAAATTTACCTACTAGGAGAAAGCGCAAGCGCAACTTTTCATCAGATAGCTCTTTTCTAGAGCTTGCTGAGCCAGTCACTAATTTACAAATGCCAATTCCAGAAAAAGATCGAAACTTCGCCCAAAAGGAGAAACAGCCTATGTTTCCGCTTCGCAGAAACAGGAAAGCAGAGTCAGTGGCTGATAAATCGTCAGAACAATATGCGTATCGCCAGGAGTCTTTTGAGAGACAGCCACGGCATAAGACTCGAGAAGATCTGTATGACCATAAGAAGCAAGAGAAATGTGATAGGCAAGCGGAGGTGAAGCGTACCAGAAAGAAACGAGAGAAGAGAGGTGACAAAAAAAGAGCTGCAAGGAAGGCAGGAGAGGATTTGATGCACAAATTTTCCTCGAAAAACGTTGACCAAGAGCGTTTAACGGTAGGTTGTATCTTATTTACTGAGTACTGCTATCTGATCAATCTAGTTGCGCCCTTCCCATGGCCCTGGAATATTTCTCAACGGCCGTGCATCGTTGCCAGCTAAACACCGTGGTTGTAAGCGTGTTTTGCAAAAGACATTATTATGTGCTAATGTAAACAGTACCTGACCTAACCTTCTCGGAAATGGACTTCCTCCAGCACTTGACGCAGCCCAGAGCTGGTGCTAAATCGGCAGTGAGAGCTGGACTATTCGCTAGTGAAAAAGATAGACGTAAAACTTTACGGTTGAGTGAGGAAATGTCTACGTTCTTTAAGCCGGCTCAGAACCTGCCAGAGAGAAGACCGGACTCTCGTGATGAAAGATCAATTAGCTACTATAGTAACACAACTCCACCTCACAAACAAAATGTAGGACTGAATGACATGGAAATATCTCGGAGACTCTCATATCACCTAGATATCCCTCGAGACGAATATATTGGATATGATCAACAGGCGCCAATCCTAAGTCAGCATTCGAGGCATAGTCAAAACCTGACATCTATGAATGAATTCGGTAATGCTACCGATACCAAAAGCTTGTGGTCAGGTAAGGCGACAACTCGCGTCACCTGGTCAGAAACTCAAGTATCCCCCAATGCCACTGGCAAAATGCCGGATAGAATACTCCATGCAAAGAGTCCAGCTCCGGAATCTGTAAGAAGATCCATCGAAATGTCCGGAATTTTGAATCACACTGGAATTAGCCTAACCCCTGAATTGAGAGGGCTACGCAGTATGCTGTCCCCCACAAATGATCGCACTCACTTTAGTCAGAAGCCGGCAAGAATTAATGATGTTCCGAACACTTCCAATCTTGTCAGTGGAGTTGCAGAACCGTTTGGAAATCAAAGCTTGGTATCTTCAATCAGCCGAGCTGAAGTATCAAATTTTGATAATCGGAGTAAAAGTCTGATTGACCAAGATCTTGAACAGCATACTGGCAGTGTGGCAGCGGCAACTTCGACCCATAGAGCGTCCTCTTGTGACGGTGCCAAGTTTCCTGTTCACAATACGAAGCAGATTCTTGTCCGGCATTTTGATCCAATTGTAGGTTGGCATCAAAACCCAAATACGAGAATTCACGATTTTGAAAAATCATCTGTAGCACCTAGAGAGGTAGAAAGTACCCTGATTAATAGGGTAGAGATTGCAAGGAAGGCACGTATGAAACGTCCTTCGACCACCTTACCTGTCGTGACAGCCGGGGAGAGGTCCCAACTTAGCCTTAACGAAAATCAACAGCTATTCACCTCGGCCGAAGAGGTCTTTCGATCCGACTCTCTGCCTAGTGTTCTTACGAAAGATGCGTCTCATATGGCAAAAACTCAAGCGACTCCAACCATAGATCCCAATACATCGGCTCATCATGATACCACCTCGTTTGTTGACAACGCGAATGAGGAACTGCAAAAGAAGCAATGTTTTAATGCAGTGGATGTAACATCAAAAGGTTATTGTCCTAAGATCAAAGAAAAACCACAGAGTTCTGAGACCAAGTCGGACTTCATAGGAGTCTCTACCCTTTCATATCGAGACGCCTCGAGTACCTACCACTTCCCTATGAGTCCTCGATATGCTACTCGATTATCGCCATTCTTTGAATCCGAGCCTCTGTACTTAAATCAGATACAGCAAGAGAATAGGGCCCAGCACCAGCTGACCCATTATAATAAAGGCAACTGCGACTACTTTCAGGCTCAGGACCGTCATAGATCTGACTTATTACCTGAAAACCTCCTAGACTTGAGGGGAACCGATGTTGGATATTCAGCAGACAATTCTAAAATATTGCAACTCAGAAGCATGGAAATTGTCTTTCCAAGTATAGACCAGCTAGATTGTGAGCTGGAAGCTGAATTTAATTCTTCCTCAACGAATCGCCTTGGTGATCCCGATTTATCAGAGCACACGGGCAGGTATATTGGAGAAGAAATTGGAGACCTGGGGTCAATTTACAGAGCAGGTTTGGTAGCAGACTCTGCAAATATATATTCGTGGGAGGATCGTGGTTCATATATCTCTAACAGTCAGTACGCGTTAGAAGAGGAAATCATGAATGGTGCTCTGATCGATGGGTTCTGGAGATCTCAGACTTATTACTGAGTGCTAAAGTGCATATGGATAGAACTAGGGGAACTTTATCAGAAGTATGATATATATTTGGTAATCATATATCATAATAGACTCAATAATTACCATTGAGGTCTACTCTGGTTCTTGATGCTTCCACTTCTCCTGTACAGCATCAACATCAAACCCACATATTCTAGCCCTCTCCACTATTGCTCTCGCCTTTCCTGTTACTGGAGCATCTATCATCTTCCCATCCATCGTCCATGCCCCCCGACCAGCTGCATCTGCCTTCTTATCCCCAATCACAATCCGTACAGCCCATTCTAACTCCTTCTCCCCCGGCCCAAATGCCTTCTGCGCAACCTCAACCTGACTCGGATGGATACACTGCTTTCCATTGAATCCCATTCCTTTCCCCTGCAAACACTCTTCCTCCAATGTCCTCCGCCCCTCCTCCCCTCTGAATGAAGTGCAAACCAAATCCGTCGTCGAAGCTAAATTGAACGCTCTCGCATGCGTTACAACCGCACTCCTCGCGTATAGAAATTCGCTTAAAGAAGGGGTTCGTGTGATAGACACATCGCGGGCGAAGTCCTCGGCTGCGAATACCAGCCCACTAATGTAGGGCGACGCAGCACAAATTTCTTTAAGGTTTGTTATCGACTCGGCGGATTCGATCAGTGCTTTTATCTTGAAGGGGTTCCGAGAGTCCTTTCCATGGCGTTCTGGGGAGACGTGCCGCAGGACATCGGTGACAAAATGGAGATCGGACGCACGGTTTACCTTGGGAATAAGCAGAGCGTCGAGATTGGGGGCTTGTAGCACGGCAGTCAAGTCATCGAGAGCGAGGCCGGTGGAGATGGCGTTTATGCGTACGCCGAGTTCGGTAATGTTCGGTGGTCGAGGTTGTGTGAGAAAGTCTCGGAGATGTTGTCTCGCGGCGGACTTTAACGAGGGAGGAACCGAGTCTTCTAGGTCATAGGCGGCGGTATCGAGGGTCAAGGAGTGTGACTTCTGGAGGAACTTGGGGGAGGAAGAGGGGACTGACGAGAACGTTAGTTGATGAGAGTTGTAAATGGGAGAGTGAAAGACTATACCATAGAGCATTGCCCTTCTTAAGATAGGGGCAGCTTTGGTCGCCATTATAACATATAGGATGAGCGGTTCTGTGAATAGAATTATCTATTTACTCACATCTTGAGAAGCAACTGATGTTATTCCGAGGTATGGTCGAGCCCCTTCGGTCGAGCCCCTTCAGCCGAGCCGTTCCACTCTGTCAGCCTTGCCGCTGGGTCTTGGCACGACGAGTGGCCGCTTCAATTGAGAACAGCTTTCTGAATAGCATGCGCGTCTCGAGCTCACGACTTAACAACCTTCTACCAATTTCTGCAAACGTCTCAAAATGGACCAGAACCAACCCCAAGGGTCGCTAAGCTGGCGTCTCAGTTCTCATCCTATTACCCTGCTCTGCTACCTTGGATTTCGAATCTGTGAGTTGTTTGCTGACTGCCTATTTGCGAAGGGCCATAGCTAATATTTCGATCTTTCAGCAAGTCTTCTAGTTTATCTTTTTGGTATTCTGTTCACAGAGAATTTGTAAGCAGTCCGCACGATCACTGGGATCTCCAGTATGCGACATACTTTGGTTAACCGTTTCCCAGTGTTCTCATATTCATTATCACAATTCTTCTACTGGCAGCCGACTTCTACTATTTGAAAAACATCGCTGGACGTCGCCTAGTTGGTTTGCGTTGGTGGAACGAAGTTGACAGCCAATCGGGCGATTCACACTGGGTTTTTGAGAGCTCTGATCCAGCTACGAAAGTGATCAATGCCACAGATAGCCGGTTCTTCTGGATCGCTTTATATTCACAACCATTATTATGGATTGGCCTCGCGGTTATCGCCATCTTCCGATTTGAGTTTATTTGGTTGACGCTTGTTGGTACGTGAATTGGAGTTCGGGGCTGTGCGTCAGTAATTTGGGGTAAAAACTAACGGTGAGGCAGTGATTGCACTAAGCTTAACGGTTACGAATACTTTGGCGTTCTCGAGGTGCGATAAATTCGGACATGCGTCAAGTTTAGCGGGCGGTGCGTTGTCAGGTGGAAATATTGCTACGAGTGTTGCAAGCGGTATGATTGGAAGATTATTTTCTCGCAGTTAGTTATTACGGAAACATGACGAGCGGTACATGGGACAAGAGCTAGGAACATTATACTGGAGATTGTATTATACCACCAGGAGTTGTTTTGGAGGGCAAGATTATATCGGGTTGGTAATTAGCATGCATGGCATCATCTGACATGCCGTAGGAACTGCAGAAAGAGCAGGGTCTGGTTCCTATATTTTCGAGTAGCTTCGAGGTGGAATCGAATCTTGACATGGGTATTGCCTCTCAATGCTGTGAAAACCAGTGAAGAATTGCACATTTGCAGCGTTGATAGCAGCCGCGAAAGTGTTAGCCTTAATTTATGAGTGAATATCTGTGATTCAATAAATCTCTTTCACATCGCCGTTTATTGCAATTGCATGATGTTTTGTTCCTGAAAAGAAACATAAGTATTCGGAATTCCACTTGATTACAATATTCCCATTTTAGACCTTCTCATATTACTCTCAAGCGACCTAGAGAAAGTCAGATAAATTTGGGAGTATCACGTGAACACCTGTAGGCAATTTCGCGTCTGAAGTCCGGGACGCGTTGCCAACTATAACCTTACATTGCCACAACAAGAATGATTGCAGCATAACCAGGCACAGCGATGTCATCGGACGAGGATAATTACGGTGAAATTCCTGATGAGGATCTTTACGATGTCGTTAGCGATGCTTCACAGACGCTTCCTTCGCTCCAGAGAAGCAGTGTGTCTGACCAAGACGAGGAGGGAACTATCAAGCCTAAGAGGAAGAAGTTCAAAATTCATGAAGGATCGAAACCGGTTCCGGAAGCTCAGATTATAGGAGCTACACAGGCCGAGCTTTCTGAGCTAGATTCTAGTCCGTATAGATTTAGAGGCCCAATTTGGAAAAAACCAAGGCCAGTGGAAACAGCAGCACCACTGGCATCAATTTTCACGAAACAGTCTAATGGGCCCCGATATCAAGCTCCTCTGGGTAAACCTCCGCCTAAGCCAAGCTTTGGAAGTACTAGAAGTCTCCCGGATACTGATGTCGTTACCCAGGAGGTCGAAAATATACCAAATAAATCTAGTTTTACACGCATTGGCAGTAGTCTCTCGATATCTGAAGCCTCTGCACAAAAGGAGCAAAATGTATCATTCAGATCTGGTTTCGTACGCACGGATAGTAATCTTTCGACGGCTGAAGTAGTTGCCCAGGAGCTAGACAATATACCTGATGATTTCTTCTCCTCGCCTGAAGAACAGGCTCCCTCTTTAGGACGTCCAATTACGATTGGCTCATCCCCAATCCAGGCCTCGTTTTCTCGACAACGTATTGTAGCTCCGCAAAATGGTTTACAACAATCTACTCTATTTGGTGGACTTGCTCTAGCTGAAGTAACTCCTTCACAGGCCAGAAAGGTGCAAAATTACAGAGTGGATTTACCCCCAGAAGCCCCAACACACCACCGTTTGAATGAAGAAACACTTGACACTTGGATATACCCTTCGAATCTTGGCGAAACTAGAAACTACCAATTCAGTATTGTGGCGAATGGTCTTTTCAATAATCTCCTCGTTGCATTACCTACTGGACTTGGGAAAACGTTCATTGCTGCTACAATCATGTTCAACTTTTTCCGCTGGACTAGAGATGCACAAATTGTTTTTGTGGCTCCAACAAAGCCATTGGTAGCTCAGCAAGTTGATGCCTGTTTCAAAATTGTCGGGCTTCCTCGATCTTCCACAACTATGCTCACTGGGGAGCAAGCGCCAGCCATCCGAGCTGAAGAGTGGGAGCAGAAACGTGTTTTCTTCATGACTCCACAAACTTTGATTAATGATCTCTCATCAGGGATCGCTGATCCCAAGAAAATTGTGCTACTTGTCGTTGACGAGGCTCACAGAGCTACTGGTGAATATGCATACAATAAAGTTGTGCAATTTATTCGTCGATTCAACAAAAGTTTCCGGGTCCTTGCTCTGACAGCAACGCCAGGCGCTACTGTGGAAGCAGTCCAGGAAGTGATTGATGGGCTCGAGATTTCTAAGGTGGAAATACGAACTGAAGAGTCCATTGACATCCGACCTTATACTCACAAAAGAAACACTGACACGATTCTTCTCGATCCATCTGATGAAATTATAATGGTAAAGGAGTTACTCAGCAATGCACTTCAGCCACTTGTGAACCTGCTTTGTTCTCAAAACGCTTACTGGAGTAAAGACCCTATGGCATTCACATCATTTGGTCTCATGCAAGCAAGGGTGAGATGGGCCAAATCCGATGCTGGTAGGAAGGCTAGCGGTGGCCTTCGCGGTATGGTACAAGCGTTGTTTTCTGTCCTACAGAGTGTCGCTCATTGCATCAAACTCCTCAACTTTCATGGAATTGGACCGTTCTATGATTCCATCAAGGCTTTTCGAGAAAGTGTCGAAGAGGGGAAAGGGGGGTCCAAGTACAAAACTCAGATTGTGCAACACGCGGATTTCAAGAAAATGATGGACAGGATACGTTCTTGGGTCGGCAACCCAGACTTTGTTGGTCATCCTAAACTAACCTTTCTATGTGATACAATCCTCAATCACTTTTTAGATGCAGGGGATGGCAAAATGGGAGAGGATGTTCCTCCGTCAAGCACTCGAGTTATTGTATTCTCTGAGTACAGAGACAGCGCTGAAGATATTGCGAGGGTCCTAAATAGACATGGACCACTAATTAGAGCTTCGGTCTTTGTCGGCCAGGCAGACTCAAAACGTTCACAAGGGATGAATCAAGAAAAACAACAAGAAACCATCCGGCAGTTCAGAAGTGGGAAATTCAATGTGATTGTTGCAACATCAATCGGCGAGGAAGGACTGGACATTGGCTCGGTGGATCTGATCGTCTGCTATGATGCTTCGGCCTCACCGATTCGTATGCTGCAAAGAATGGGCCGTACGGGCCGGAAAAGAGCTGGAAACATTGTCCTTCTCTTGATGCGTGGCAAAGAAGAAGAAGCCTTTGTGAAAGCCAAGGACAACTACGAGCAAATGCAAAAGATGATTAGTAGTGGGGCTAGATTTAACTTTCGCCATGATCTATCAGTTCGAATTCTGCCCAAAACTGTTTCACCTAAAGTTGAGCATCGCCTGATAGACATTCCACCAGAGAACAGTCAAGATTTATCCTTGCCTGTTCCTAAGAGAGGTGTGTCTCGGGCTAAGAAGAAACCAGCGAAGAAATTCCATATGCCAGATGGAGTTGAAACGGGATTTCAAAAGGCATCGAAAGTTGGGAAAGGAGGTAACCTTATGCAATCTGGCTCGGCAGAAGAAGTTATTAAAAAGCCAGATGAGGTTCCAGAGTCTCAGCTCGCACCTATACCAGACATAAACTCAGTACTCCTGACACCGAAAGACGAACAAGAGCTTGAGGATCGTTATCAGAATGTTGCAGGAACTGATTTTCAGGAAGTCGAAATGCCTTCAATGATAGCGCATCCTGTGGCTCAGCGATCACTTCTTCCTACTGTCACTGTACCCCATGGGCAACAGACGCAGAGAGCTGTAAACCTCTTCAAACTTTTGTCTGAATGCCAGTGTTATGGAGATCGTGATGTTAGGCCGTACAACGAGGAGTCTGGCAGAGATACAAGAAGCTGGACTGCGCCGTCTCTAGTTGAAGAAGATGAGTCTGAGAGGGAGATAGTCGCCAGACCAAAGAAAAAACATGCAGCAGTGAAGCGCAAAACACCGCTCAAGAGCTCAGCTCAAAAGCGCACTCATGCTAAAGTCAATTCAAGTGACAGTGAGCCTGAGCGAGTTCGTCCTGCTAAGCGCCAGCAGGTTCAAAAACACGCTTTTTCTATGTCTATGGAAGAAAGTAACGATGAGGAGGAGGATGAGCGGGATATATCTGCATCCAGTGAAGGGGAGGGCGATGATCTAGCACGTAGTGAGGAATTGTCGGAAGATGACTCAGAGGGTGAGAGTCTGTTAGGTTTTGTGGTTGGATCCGATGCCATTACAAACATGCCGTCTAGTCCTCCTACTTTGACACAATTGTCAATAGGCGCCACTAATTCGAATATGTTTTGCGAGACACAGGTTACTGCTACACAAGACACCAATGATGACATCCCAGATATAGACATCCTCCTTTCAACAAAGCGACCTAGGCAACTTAGTATAAATTCAGATTCCATTGATGAGACTACAAGTGAAGGGTATGAAGAGTGTAATGACCTAGCAGCAGGCGGCAGGCGGCAGCAAAGACGTATAGTAGAAGACGATAGTGATGAATAACGAATGTACTTTATTAGGGGGCTGGGAATTTCGGAGTCGCATAGCGTTGGAGTTGGGGCAGAGTCCCATATGAGCTTGGTTATCTGGGATAATGGACAAGGGGCTCATGGTAGATTAAATGTATCAAAAAACTACTTCGCAATTAGTGTCAAGAGTTTATTATTTTTCAGGTTGCTTACTTTGCTTGCCAAATCAACCATATCTATTGTAGGAACATCCATTTAATAGAGAGGCTAGTGCGACTGGTTAAGCGAAGGGAAAGGGGTTGGTTACAAAAGTCGTGTATCGCTTCATACCCGGGCTGTGTACTGCTACTTTAGGGATGTATGAATAATCTTGTGCATGAAATGGCTGTTGGCAGGAGGCGGCGCGCTCAACGAACACTGGGGTCGCGGAAAGCAACCTTTAACATCACAGTCACATGTATGGGGGCCACTGGTTCTACCGCACCCTGAAGGCACAGTTATGAGCTGAATGTTCTTTCATAAGATAATATCTAGGTTGTTGCAGCTCATCTGATACAACTGTATGCAAGCAGTCACCTAAGCCTCAGCGCTAATGATACATCCCCAGTAAATGAATTCTAATAAATCGATTTGGTCCAGGTCCTGGTCCTGGTCAACAGGATCTAAGTGACAAAGGATAGTGGCGCCTCGTTATGGTGTTGGTATAAGTTAAGATGTGATCAAAGATCAAATGAGAGACTGATAAAATAGAAACAAGAAATCCTCCCTGAAAATATTCAACCATATAGTATGACAAAATGCTTCTATCATTGCATGACCTTATTTCATTCGCTTGTTGGCCTTCCTGTCGGATGATGACCCAGGCCGCTTCATCGAGGATGGCGTGCTAGGACCTCCAAGGTTACCTTTGTGTTGTGCGATGATCCCCCTTAGTCTATCACGGTATTCTCGAGGCGCAGGACCCCACCCAATTCCGCTGAGATGTTTGAGTACTTCCTCTAGTTTTACTATGAAAAACCGAGCTTCAGGAAGATTTTCAAGATGTTCAATCACGAAGGAGTTGTCTGATAAGCTGTGGTGTGGCGAAGGATCTCCAATTAGTCGTTGATAAAGTACTTGATCTCTCAGAGGTTCTCCATGTGGGCGACGTCGAGGAAAGTTTCTATTTTGGTATGCATCCGTGTTGCGGTGAATGACAACTTCGGTAAGAATTGAGATCAAAGCCTCCGCCGCCGCTCTTCTAGCTATTGTGTTCAGTGGCCTTCGAGTTTTAATATTGGAACCAATGGCGTTAACAATCTCTATAAGTCTTTGGGCACACCATATGACATCATGTTGTATGGTAGAGCTTGCTTCAGGGCCATTTTCAACATACAAGTCCAGTCGATGGAATGCGTCCATTGCCTTTCGTCCCATCTTGTAGAAATAATCTGAAGCGCGAACATTTGGCGGGACGATGTTTTTGAACTGATCGAAGAGGGCTTCATCAAGAATGAGTAAGCGGGATACTGTTGCGTGGAGGTCATTCTTGACCAAAATATTGTCTGCCGAGAAATTTTCGAAGTCATCGAGAATGTTTGTTGGATAGTCGTCCAGAGGCAAGTCGGAGAGAGTTGCGAGTATATCTCGAATTTCATCAATCTTCCTCTGAACCGAAGCCCTCGTCCGTGACCCACGTGGAAGTTGATGGCTTCCCTTTGTCAAGTGCCATGTCAACTGCTTCGATTCTTGCCTTTCGTCTAACTCCCATTGTAGATTTTCACATATTCTTTCTAGGCCAATAGAGGCTATTTGCTCATAATAGCCAAGCTCAGTATCTCCAGTAATATCTACCCCCGCCAGGCTCAGTTGTTCCAAGAGCCACAGCATATGGCGACAATCCTGTTTGCCACAAGAGCATCTCGGTAAAGCATTATCTGACGAACCAAATTGAATTCCTTCTTTTCCGATTTGGGCATCTGCAATCTCAAATGAATATCGCCGTTTCTCGGGGTCGTTGTGCTCGGGATTTATCTGGCAGCACCGATAAAATGCCAGAACGTGTTCGGGTTCACTATCTTGAGTTTCATAATCGCTGATATCGGATTCCTCTTCTATGTCGTCTTTATCTAGCCGCATAGGCTCCTTGCCTTTGCTACTTGGTGCACCACCTTTGTGACCGCGCGGTGACTGCATGTCTTTTGAATAAATCGAGAGCTTGCTGAAAGCGTTGGAGATCGGCGGCGACATAAGGATTTCAAAAGATATTTAATTAAACATGGTAGAGTCATGATGGGCATTGTTTCTTATATATCTGGTGCACTAATCTTCTGCCTATGGAAAGTTGCTTTGAGATCAGTATGGATAACAATCCACATGCAAGTCACCAAGACTCAGCCTTTCCATTCCAACAGCGCTTATGGGCTAAGTGTGGCCTTCCCAAAGGCCGTCCCAGGTCTTTGAGAGGGCCGGCTGGAGTGACCCAAACGGTGACGGTAGTTTGTGGAACAGAGCATTGTTGAAAATGTACTACAGTGTTGGTAAAGTATACCATCCCTGAGCTGGCGGAGTTGTACATGGATGTATGGCTAGGCTCCGGGGGTTCTTCGTTGGCTCCTTTAACGCGACAACAGGGGGGGGGCAATTGAGATGGAGAGGGATTTAAATTCAACCGAACAATGGGCTTTCATGGCCTATATCACCACCGTACGAGCCTTGAGACCGTCTTAAACGACCCAAGGCTGAAAACCTCAAAAACAGTATGCTTTGGCCAGAGGTATGACCTTTCTAGCAGCTCGGCATAAAGGATCTATCTATCTGCTTCTTGTTGCTCGCGGGGCTCTCTACGTTCATGAGCCCCATCTTAATGCTTTTCCAACCAAATTTGTTGACCTCTGCGGCCGGAGCAGGAACATAGGAAGAGTGAGTGCGTATTGCAGTGACCTGTTGGCAAGTCGTGCCATTGTAGTATTTGCAACGACTGACTCGCCTAAGGAGGGGAAGGAGGAGAGAAGTTGGTATTCAGGCATCTCAGTTTCAAACATCCTCCATCAAGTGGGAACCAATCTAAGTTCAATATGGGCTTTGAATCCTCAATCCACATTGGCCGTCTAATCATTGCTCGGATGCTTGATTAAGGGGATATGTTGAAATGTTCTTCACGTGAGTGCCACAGCTTTGATGAGAACCTCCAAATATTTCTTCTGCTAGGCCCTACGCCTAAATTAGCGTGTATTTTCGTAGAGTCATACCATGGAGGTATCGAAGTTTCCAGGCAGTCAGGAACTGATGTTACAAGGGGACGTTCGCTACCGTGCATTAGGGGTTCGCTTCCTCGGTGAGAGCTCAGCTTGAAGGCTTGATCACCCGATATGGTATATCTATATGACAGTTTATATTCGGCGACACATTAATAACATCATTTCTAAAATGATTCAGCAAAATTGCCACTTCAGCCCTACCAAATGTATCTTTTGTACATATTAGACCATATAAAGCCTCCCAAGTCACAGATAGGGGAAGAGTTAAAATGTGCTCAGAACTACGGGTAGCTTGTTTTATAGGTAATGATAGGTTACATCACTTTTATTTGCGTAATTCATTTTCATTATAAAGTTGGAACCAATAAGATCTCATGGATATGGAGTACTTCTTTTCGACTATATCTGGTGCTGTCCTAATAATCATCCTTCCCGTTGTGCCAAATACACCCTTTCTCTCCCATGGTTGCCTATTGTAGATCCAATACAACTCTACCCATCATCTTGCCTTCTGACATCTCTTTGAATATGTCTGTTAGGTTCTCCATCTTCTCAATCCGTGTGCGTGTCTTCACAATACCTCGCGAAGCCATATCAAGAACCTCGAGCACCTCGCGTTGATTACCCACGGCGGAGCCTTTGATAGTCCATTCCTGAGCTACCTGTTGGTCATCACGAATTAGCCTAATTGTTATCTTGAATAACAACAACTTGTGGGGAGGTTCGCCACCCGACTAGGAGTTCACCTACCATGGCTGCGGGATATGCATTTGCAACTACTCCATGCGTTAGCAATCTAATATAAAGGAGGTATGAGTCGTAAATCGAGAACGATAGTGGCCTTTAAACCCCACTCGCTCCACAAGATAGTACGAGGTTTAGCTTCTGAGAACCTGGACTTACTTGGCTTACTGTCTCCTTCAGGCATTCCAACGCACACCAAAGTCCCACCAAAGCGTAGAAAATCAAGTGCTTGGGCATATGCCCCATTTGAGGCCGTACAAACAATCACAGCAGATGCTCCAAGGCCACCAGTAATCTTCTTAACTTCCTCAGGCAATGTTTTGTTGTCGAATTTTGTGATGTCGAGGAATGCCTCAGCACCGCATTCATTCACAAGCTTCTCCTTACTCCCATGATCAATTCCAATAATACGTAGAGCCATTCCCTTGGAACCAATTTGAACTGCAAGATGTCCCTAACGCTTATCAGCCGTAGCTGCTGGCAAAGGGAGGAAGTAACTTACCAAGCCACCTCCTGCACCAGCTTTTACTCATATGTCAGCCTAGTCAAATACCATACATATGGGAAAGTCACTATACCGATAACAACCCACTGCCCGCTTTTAGCGGACGACTTTCGCAAGGCCGAGTATCTAAAATTAACTCAGTAATTGTTCTCCCGTTACCCAAAGATTTGGACTCGCTTAATTTCATGCGGCCGCTATGCGACCCTTTTTGCGGTGAAAGGGGGCTGAGACGAATCTTAAATCAAAATCACTCACGAAGTTACACCTGCGCAAAGCATTGGGGCTGCATCCTCTGATTTCAGGTTTTCTGGAATGGGCGTGACATAATTTGCGGGTGCAAGAGCGTATTGCTGAAAAGTTCCTGGGTCTACAAAACGGCCATTAGTCTCCACACCTCCTGCAACGATCAAGCCACTTACAGTAGTATCCTGATATTTTTTGATTCTAGAAGCACAATAGCTTTAGCTAGGCATCCATATAAAGTACAGACAACTGAAAGCGGTCTCGCGATGCATTTTAGAACGACTTACGAAGCAAACGCCATCTTTCCCTTCAAGACAAGCTAAGCAAGCACCGCAAGCAAATGCTATCCACTTGATTCCAACTCGGTCTCCGATCTTTACTCGGCCTGATAATCATACTGTTAGCATTGAGTTACTTGGTCTATCAATAAGTCTCGAGTGGAGTCACTAGCATGCTAAACGTACCGTTTTCTGATCCAGGACCAAGTTTATGGACAACTCCGACTCCCTCGTGGCCTCCAACTTGACCAGCTTGCACTGGGTGAGGTAAGCCAGCCCATGTGTTCTCCATCACTCCCATATCTGAGTGACATACCCCCGAATGAGTTCTTTTATCATTAGAATCCGCATTTTGGTTGACCAGGACTCACTACTCACAATCGAACGAGAACATCCCCTGGTCCCGGCTCAGGTGTTTCGAGCTCCTCAAGCTTAGTACTGATAGAACCAGGCTTGTCATAGACCATAGCCTTGTATGTCTTTGGAATGTCGAACTTCATTTCTGTTGCTGATTCTGTTGTAGTGGCTGCCATGTTTGCGAATTTTGTCTTGATCAGTTGTTTGTTTTAAAACCAGATGAATGATTTCAGTTTATAGTAGTATTCTGAGACTGCTAGGAGATTTAATAGACTGATAAGTATGTTGACTCGTTGACTCGATGAAGTTGACCCAGCTTCTAATTTACCCCACCGCAACTCAACCGCCCGAGGTTCTATGTGGTAAACCATATTTACACCATAAGTTGTGGGGCTACATGGTGCGGGGTAGGAAAAAGGTTACAGCATCGAAGTTCTATCTACTTCTAAACGAGCTTGTAACCTTATAACTCACATTTGAGCTTTAAAACTGTATGTTAGACTGTCTGCAAGTGAGGAAGTCAATTACAGTATAATATATTGGTGGTTCTTTGTATGGTTATTTGGCAATCCTTAGCTGCTTGGCGAAGTTCAGTAAGAAACAGCTGTCAGACTAGGAGGCAAGACTTGAACTATCTAATTGTTATATCAATAGTTATCATGCTACTAAGAGCATACGTCATGTCTGTCAAGACGGACTGTAAAATATTTGGTACTGTTTTCTATACGTAATATCACGATGATTTGTGTACCTCTGTTGAGCACTGAAGCACGTCCGGGAAAACCATTGTGGAAAACTCTTTTGGTTACCGGAAAATATATTGATTGTATTACAGGAACTACTCCGGTACAACCATACAGCTTCATAAAAATCTTCTCTTTTCATAAGCTTAAGCAAAATGTCATCATAGCCGAACCATGCTAGTCACAACATCTCGCTTAAATAAGGGGCGAGTGGATCGTAGTGTTAATATTGTGGCTTACACTAACATAGCTGCAAGAGGACACTAATAGTCACTCAACCCACATGGATGTCAATGATCTACTTAACAAGATGTGGAATTTTTGATTATTTTACAGATTATATCAGAAGCTGTATCCCAAGTATCAGATGTAGTGGAAGACTGCTTGGTATATTTGAACATTTTGGACAGCTTTGAAACTACAATCAGACATGACATAGACATATCGGCTCCCTCCTGTCACTGTGCAAAATTCCCGACGATTGATACAATAAGTGGATATTATTGATATTCGAGAAGCTTGAAAACCAGCAACTTAGTACTTTCCCAAATCATTGAGCTGCACCCCATGGATACGATGTACTGTTTGCCATCAGTGGTGGCAATATCCTTTCCCTCGCCAGAGCTGGCGAGGTAGTTGTTAGATTTCTCCAACCACGGATTCCAATATGGCATTATGTACACCATCTATAGTATAACCTGGCCCGTTCCCGAGGCAAAAGGAGTTTTTGGTCAGATTCTGTAAAAGGAGGGTCCTATTTACAGAAATAATTTCTCTGGTTTGTCTCGGCTCCTGAGACCGAAATCCCTTTTCTCTTTCCTGGCCACTCTCCAGCAGTGCATTAAAGGAGAATAGATCTCGAATATTTGTAACCGATTCTCTGACCTGGCTCTGATTCCCAAAGGAATAAGATAAATCAGACATTGGCGCATGAGCCGAAGTTCCAGATGTGTTCGTATATTGGAAAGCGCCTAGATCCCCGTTGTTAAACGACATAGAGTTTGTTTCTCTATGCTTTCCAACTTTATTGCTATTCGGTAAACTTAATTGAAGAACAGTCTGATTGATATCTAAATTGCTGAGGCTTTTCAGATAGTCCTCTACTTCGCTAGCATTCAGGTACTCGGGAAGTGCGCCATTCGATTGACTTTGTTGGAAAGCAGCATTATCGACCATAGGATGTAAGATCTGAGAAGGCCCAAACGCGCGAGGAAATTTCGTATCACTTGTCCCAGCTGCATCGTTCATGAATATTGCCCTGGCTAGGATGTGAAGGCTTCTGATACCTGGTCCTAAAAACCAACGTACGTTGAATAGTAACTCGTCGCGTGTGTGGTATAAGAAGCTCCACTGGAACGCCATACTAGCAAAGTCTCTCAATTCCACGGGGCTATTAGCGAGATCTAATAGTGCATCGTAGCACATTATCAGCGTCCTTTCCACAAGTTGAAAACTGAACGACTTGTCATCAGAAGCAGATGACATTGTTGGACCGTTTTGGGTAACAAATGCCGGGGACTGGTCAAACCAACCATTCCCGAAAATAGAGTTGGAATAAAAATCGTCAGTAACAGATAGTGGTATTATAGAATGTCTGGTTGGTGGAGAAACTGTGTTCCCTTGACCCTTGACAGCAATCTGAGATTCCAGCGTTTCATCTGCCAAGTTCGAGATCTGGTCTTGTATCGTACTAAGACGACTTTTCCCTGGTGCAACATCGAGACCTTCGCTTGAGCTTTCGACTAGCTCAAGCATTTTAGATGTTGCTTTAAGTAGTTGTGTTGCCAGGCGTGGTCTTTGACTCAACGGCCCTTGTTCAATAACTGCCGCTGCCAATCCATCGAATGTCTCGCTCATCTGCTCTATGCAAGCTTCCTATTTGTAAACTCAGCACTCAATCCAGCTCATTCTTAAGCACAGATTAAGTGAAAGATGTGGCCATACTAGTGAAGTTATACGTTGCTTATTCGATCTCACTTCAGCTTGCCTACGAATCTTAAAATTTTCTTGAGCCCGACGAAGCTGGCTTCTTCGTTCCTAGGTTTAGCATTAAAACCCAAATAATTGTATATCTTCCCTAATCAACATACGGCTGGTAGTTTATCGCTAACTGATGATTTAAGTGGCCGGCCCCTTGTCCTTCTTTCTTTGGAACTGGTGTCCTGCATGCTTACTCATGGAGGCAGACTATCAAAAGCTTTAGACACAAGTGTCATAGGATGGAAAGAGAATATTCATAAAAGAATAAATCATTCCGTGATGTGTAGATAACAGATACTTTTCGTGCACGATCCTGACAAATCATGCACCTCTGATTAGTGATCAATATCTCTACCTCACAATCGCGAAGCACTTTCGAGCATCTCTTATGGCAAAATGGTGATCCATATAACAGTACAATTTGAACTGCCTTAGAGGCTGGCTTTACAGAATTTTTTTATGCAAAGAATTAAATCAATTCTTAACATGTAGTTGGGAGCGAATTCCACTCTTTTACCTTATCATCGTTTCATAGGCATGGTGTATTGATTGGCATAGCTGGGTAATTCATTTTTAATACCGGCGAAGTATTTTACGGTCAATGATTGTATGCGGAGGATGCCATCAAATCGAGAAGTTTGAGCATTTAAATAATAAGGAAGCCTTACACTCCGAGTGGAGGGAAATGCGCCGTCGCGTTTATATTACAAGAGATGGTTAGTCTCAAGGCCGACTGTATGCACCAATATGCGTCCTCGCTGTTCACACATGATTCGCCATTTATCTGCTGGAATACGATTGTCAAACCGTTCGCTTCTACATAGTTAACAATTTTTGAGCGTTTTCTTTTTCTCTATGATTTCGCCCTGAATAAAGTTATTACTTCTATGGCATTATCAATGGTTCCACTGCCTAGAACGTGCACTACTTATTGTATCTTTACATAAGCTTCTGGTTTTAAAGGCCACCATTACCATCTCCTCGGTCACCTGATCCAGTTCCACTATAGCCTTTCAAGCTCTTGCACGGTACGAAAAAATTCTCTACGAATGCAACATCCGTTTGTAATCCATGTACATTAGTGTAAGTATTTGCACAATTATCTCCCAGGAATTTCGCAGGCAAGTTAACAGTTCCTAGTACCCCAGTTTTTACGGTTGAAAGAGTGGTGTTATAGATCATGATTTGATTGTCACATGCAAGCCCGTTAGTAAAGATTGGTTGGTTGGTAACATTGACGTAGCTATCAAAACATTAGAACCTCTATTAGGAAGTTTAAATGAATAATAGAAACTTACAACGAAAGAGGCCATGGCCCAATATCTGCTTGTGACGCAAACCTAGTGGAAAGCAAGGTCTTTTTTGTAATTAGCTGGTAGGCGTTTAGATATGTGGTCTGAGATTCGGCATCATAGGCATAAGCTTCATCTTTCGGGCTGAAGGTCGCTGGGAAGGTAGGCGTTCCAAAGGCCAATGATCCGGCAATAGCGGCGAGATTCGTAGCTGTAATGAGTACGTAGTTTTTATATGCGAAACTCGAATAGCCATCTCCAAGTAAGTCGACGAAGGGAAAGAAGATATGCATAGATTGAAAGTCTGGAATAGCTAAGTCATGATCTAAGATAGCTTTAACGATGAGCTATGAGAATTAGTAATTTCTTCTGAACAAGGTTAAAGGGTTCTAACCGGATAGCTATCAGCAGGAAAATCAGGGATTAGAGACTTGTATGCTGAAGTCAAGATATTGTACTTGACAGGGACGATACTCTATTCAGCTAATTAGCACTGCAAGTTCAGAACTCCTACATCAGTCAACAAACTGATACCCTAACCCTAGAGCCGAGGAGATGTGTCTTTGTCGTCAACTATTTGACTTGTCACAGAGGGGAGAATTGGAAGAAAAAGAAATCGATTTTGAGATAGTCGCAAAATTCTGACACCACTAATTGTAAAAAGCAACTTGACAAAAAATCTTTATCCAAAAGGAAAATAACATACTCTGGCAACTTCATACGGAATGGGAATGACAGCAACAGTTCCATTAATAGTACCAGTTATTGTCCCTTCTGGATAAATGGACTTGATTGGGTTTGGAGAAGATTCGCTTCTAGATCCTAGGATTGGAGTGGTTGAAGCGGATGTGATAAAGGCGGCAAAGCTCAGTACTTCGAAGAGGAGATGTACAAACATAGTGAAGCCGTTAAGCGATGGCTTGTTTTGCTATGCTGCTTAGGAAAGTACTTGTAGCTAATCCTCCAAGTTGATAATTGTTCTGCAGTCGTCGCCGTGGAAGAATGCGCTATAAAACTGTGTCTTGCAGAATTGTCGTCGTATAAGTGAGTACAGGGTCAAGTCGTAAGGATAACGTGATTTTGTTGATATTTCCAAAAAAAAACTCCCAAATTCAAGTTTGTCGTATGGCTATGTGACGAATGGCTAAAATGGAAATATCATTATAGTCCCAAGGAAGACGGTCTAGAAGCAGTCAGTCAAAGAAGGTATAAAATAATAATGAAGGCGTACAATGTAAGGGAGCGCTTGAGAGCTATTAACCTTTTCTGCATCACGCCAATTGAGGGGTAGTGACCCATGGAACTTTTGCAAAGAAAGGGACGAGCGCTGGCAGTTGTGCCACCTGGTAACTAATTACGCCAAACCAAGGTTCATGTCAATAGAGGCGTCAAAACAACTTCTGAGTTTGCTGGCTCCGGTGATCTCGTACTAAGGACCAATAGATCACCGTTTGCCGAGCCTTGATCCCCAGAGTGCAATTTCGTGGCATAACCATCTCGTAACTTTAGATAACACGTGGAGTCAAACAATGCTTACGGGAATCGACTCATACCTGATGCCTTCATTGACCTGCTTAGACAGTCATTTCTATGTTCGATTCCTCCCCTTGAATCACGGCGATAGCATATTGTTATAGTGGTACCACCTGGAGTTACATATATCTCAGAGCTCGTTATTTGATGGCGACGGAATCTTAGATGTTGTATCAGAACCATTAGTGGAAATGGCCTACACTCACCGACTCCAGTCTCTTTTAACTTATCCTGATAGCGACAGTGACAAGTTGCTCTGTTCAGCTGTTGAAATCACACCCTGCGGGTTTAAGGGGGAACCTAAGCGAAGTATACGGATACGATGATTATATAAGCAGTACCACAACACGGCCAGCCATTGTGGGCCACTTTTAGGTGATAAAGAACGGCCAACCGAATTATGAGGATTTATCGTAGGAGCGAAATGCGGGCAGCCACCAAAGGTGGGACAGATGTGTATAAGAATCCGTGTATATTATCAATGAGCCTTTATCTTGGATCTCACTCATAGCTGAGTGTCAGTTCTCTGTTGTCTGATTATGGCCGACTATGATTTACTGGTCCTAAATGGACTTGTTGTGACCGATCAAGAAACAAACGAATTTGATATTGCGATTAAAGATGGGAAAATTGCTAGATTGGTACCGAGAGGCACGTTATCGATTGATAAGGCGAAGAAGACAATAGATGCAGAAGGAGCTATGGTTATGCCGGGCGGGATTGATGCACATGTCCATTTGGGTACCAAATAACTTGCTATCCCAAAGTAGAAACAAGAAATAACTAAGATTAATGATAGATGAACCGCCTCTCTTTGGAAAAGGTGCAACAGCAGACAATTATGAGACTGGTTAGTCTCGGAAACTTTCTAAAAACGGCTGAGTCTGATATCACCACTTTACAGGAACTAGATCAGCAATAGCAGGAGGAAATACAACCCTTATTACATTTGCGCCGCAAAATAAAAAAGAGCCATCGCTGCTAGCCTGTCTAGCAGCTACGCACGCTAGAGCAAAAAACAACTGCTATTCAGACTATTCATTCCATCTAATATGCTCCAATGCTGGGCCGACAGCAATCTCTGAATTCGCAGCGCTCCGAGAAGCCGGTATCTCGTCTCTCAAGATATACATGACCTATCAAGCACTCCAGCTTCAAGATTCCGAGGTTCTAGATGTTTTGTTCGAAGCTAGGAAGCAAAAAATTGTCACTATGATTCATGCCGAGAATGGACCTATCATTGACTGGACTATAAGGAAACTAGAAGAAAAAAAGTTGTTTGACCCCAAATACCATGCTACGAGTCATCCGCCCATTGCTGAGATAGAGGCTACATATCGAGCGATTAGCCTCAGCGAATTCATTGATGTACCAATTCTTATTGTTCACGTTTCTTCGCCTGCAGCTGCGAAACATATTTCTGATGCCCAGAAAAGGGGATTACCTGTGTATGGGGAAACTTGTCCACAATATCTCTTTCTCACTCGGAAGGATCTTGACAAACCAGGTTTTGAAGGCGCGAAATGTGTATGCTCACCTCCTCCTCGTGAAGGAGAAGAGGATCATGAGGGCATTTGGAAAGGTCTCGAAGATGGTACCTTCACAGTCCTAAGCTCGGACCATTGCCCATTCATTTATGACAGCACCGAGTCGGGTAAGAAAAGTGTAATTACCGCTGAATATCCAAATGGTCACTTCAAATATATCCCGAACGGGTGCCCAGGCGTGGAGACCAGGCTTCCATTGGCAATGTCAGCCGACCGACTAAACCTCCAGAAATTTGTGGAGGTGACTTCTACCAATGCTGCAAAACTCTATGGGCTGTACCCTAAAAAGGGCGCTTTGATTCCTGGGGAGAGTGATGCTGACTTGACGATCTGGTATCCAGAAGGGCTGAAGGAATTTCAGCTCAAAAATGAGATGTTGCATCACAATGTAGACTACACTCCTTATGGTAAGATTGACAAAATGCTATACTCGTTCGATCCTAACATAAAAGCAGAAGGAAGAACAATAAAGCAGTGGCCAAGGTATACAGTCTTGAGAGGGGAAGTTGTATGGGACAGGGATAATGGAGGTATTATAAAACCTAAGGGATATGGCCAGTTCTTGAAACGAGGACCTAGTAGCTTAGCGGGACCTAGGAGTAGTGAGGAATGGGATGTCCAAAATTTCTAACACTTCCTCGGTACCAGCTCCTGAGTATCAATACTTTCATCTCATAAAGATCCTTCTGCTATACTGTGTTTGTACGCCTCATGCCATGTATTTTCCAATCTCGTCAACGCGCAACTGAAACCAGAACGTGAAACCGGCTAAGCCAAGGATTTTCAAAACGATAAAAGTTTTCTACTATTCATAAATCAGTAGTAACCTTCTGTGACAGTATGAGGTGTAAGTCATTAGGAAGCCAATTTTCCTTGACCATTTGAAACACATGTATTCCAAGTTCCAAGTAAAAAACAGTACATGGAGCAAAAGATTCCGGAAAAAGATGTAAATCAGTTGTATGTTCCGCTCACTGGGCAACGAATTTATACGGTAGTTGTTGGTGTATACTAGTCATGTGACCTAGTCACATGACTATGTGATACCATTTGGGTATATAAACACCCCTTTGTACGTAGTCAATACAATACACTTGATCCCACTGAAATATAACGAGCACTACGCTAATACGAGCGTGTGGTGCCCCGTATTC
>Ga0247810_10000772_pt1 | contig 26630 bp, 27 predicted proteins | sample UWRJL119311C1_FD_179918 | JGI IMG/M metagenome (GOLD analysis project Ga0247810, IMG submission 179918) | Plant litter microbial communities from Arlington Agricultural Research Station in Wisconsin, United States - UWRJ-L119-311C-1 | ecosystem: Environmental > Terrestrial > Plant litter >... | reverse complement strand
CAGCGCTTTCGTGAAAGTAGAAGATAATCTTTGGAAGTCTTACCCTTATGTAGACTACCTGGACGCAAATCCGTTCTACACGAACTTCTATAATGAGCATGCCAGGACTGAAGCTGATAAAGTTCGCTTCAACAAGGAAACGCTAATCCGCAAGCTGATCTTTTACAGGGAAAAAGCGGAAGATCCTGCAACGGAGAACCGCGATTATTACTGTTTCCTGGTTGCCAACGCCTATTTCAACATGACGCATCACGGGAATTCGTGGCTCATGAAACGTTATTACTGGTCTACGAATGACCTATCCAACGGACTGGAAGATGATGAGGACTATTACGAATGCAAGCTGGCTAAAAAATGGTACCTGAAAGCGAAATCCGTGAGTAAAAGTCCGAAGTTCCGTGCACTCTGCCTGCGAATGGCCGGAAGATGCGAAAAGTACCGTCTTTACAGGCAATCGTATGAACACGACGACAACTATGAAAACATTCACAACGATGTCTTCAACAGGAACAATTACTACAAGCAGCTGAAACAGGAATACCCGGATGATTACGACGAGCTGATCTCGAATTGCGAATCGTTTGATGCGTATTTCCAGACTTATAAGTAGTCGATTTACAAAAAGACAGCTGGTGTTCACCGGGTAATAGGGAACACATATAAGGAGTATGGCGGAACAACTCTTTTCAATTTTATAATTTATAATTTTAAATTGAAATCTTTTCCTCAAAACGTTCCTTCACTTCCCTGGAAATAAACGTACTGAGCCCCTCCCCGCTTTCGGCCAGACGTTTCATGCGCTCAACGTTCTTTTTGCCGGCAGAGCTGTACGTATACGAATAGATCGCATCCGTGAAGCGAACGATAATGCCGTCTTCGGTGATCTCATAACTGATCACTCCCGAATGTCCGCTGGTGTTTTTATAAGGACGCATAACCTTTTTGATGTAAGTTAACTGATAGCCGGAACTTGCGGAACTGCTTCGCTCCTATTTTTCAATTGTTAACTAAAACCGGAACAGAGAAATAGTCCCGCGGCCTCCTGTTGAAAAAAAAACACTACTTTCAGTAACCCGAAATGAGCGCTCAAAAGAAAATATTGCTGGTTGAAGATGAGATCCACGTGGTTTCGTTCATTCAGAAAGGACTTTCAGAAGAAGGTTTTGAAGTAAGTGTGGCACTCGACGGAATTACGGGGCTCGAGATGGCGCTGAAAGGACAATTTGACCTTATACTGCTCGATATCATGCTTCCTGGGATGACAGGATTGGAGATTTGTCCACGCATCCGGGAAGAGGATCCGAAAGTTCCCATAATTTTCCTGACTGCTTTGGGAACAGCCGAAAACATTGTTGTCGGACTTGAGAAAGGCGGCGACGATTACCTGGTAAAGCCTTTTAAATTCATCGAATTGCTGGCACGGATCCGGTCTTTGCTTCGCCGCACGGAAATTTCCATGCCCGCCGTTTCAACCGAAGAACAAACCTATGCTTTCGACGATCTTGAGCTAAATGATTATACCAAGCGCGTTATTCGAAACGGACAACTGCTCTCTCTCACATCCACCGAATACCGGCTGCTTTTGCTTTTCCTCCGGAATAAAAGACGTGTTTTATCGCGGGTCGATATCCTGGAAGACGTTTGGGGAATCGACTTCAACATGGGAACGAATGTGGTAGACGTGTATGTGAATTACCTCCGTAAAAAGCTCGATGCGGCAGGTGGAGGAAAGCTTATTCACACAGTGATCGGAATGGGCTACGTTTTAAAAGAGGACGATGAAGATCCAGCGTAAGCTCCTGTTGCTCCTGTTCGGTTTTTTTATCACGCTGATCGTGATCTACAGCGCCGTGATCTATTATGCCGTTACGAATTATTCCTACGAAGATTTCTACAAGCGATTAGAGATCAGGGCCATCACAACTGCCAAGATCAATGTCGACAAAACCGACGAAAATACGGCTGCTTTGCGCGAGCTGCGAAGCGAATACCTGGAACGGCTCAGTAACGAGAAGCACCATATTTTTAAGCTGCACGATAAAACCGATCTCAGCAAAGCAGCAGGCTCCATAGATGTTCCCGAAAGCTTCCTGAGGAAAATAGTGGAAAACAAATCTGCCAGCTACAATCGCGGAAGGGTCTTTTTTACCGGGATCTACTACCGCGGACACCTGGTGATCGTCTCTGCCACGAATTACTACAATGCCAATCATATCCTGTATCTCCGGGGCGTTATCCTTGCTTCCATCTTTTTTGTTCTGCTCTTCACCTTCCTGTTCTCAGTGCTGTTCTCCAGGCGCATTTTCCGTCCGATCGTAAAAATAACGAGAAGCGTAAATGCCATCAGTACAGAGAATTTACACATGCGACTGGAAGTAAAAGATCAGGAAACGGAACTGGGCGAGCTTTCCCGCACGTTCAACAATATGCTCGACAGGCTCGAAACGTCCTTCGAAACGCAGAACAACTTCATAAGTAATGCTTCACACGAGTTGAGCACGCCTTTAACTTCCATTATAGGGGTGGCGGATGTGACGCTTTCCAAGCCGCGATCGCAGGAAGATTACATCGATGCCTTAACCGTTATTGCCGAAGAAGCCGAGAAACTCGACCGTAAAACGAAAGCATTGCTTTTTCTTGCACAGACAGGATTTAACGGAAAAACACAGGAGTTTTCAGAAGTGCGCATCGATCAGCTGCTGCTCGACGTTATAGCTACGGTGAAGAAAATCTATCCGGCTGCGACCATTGTTCCGGACATGTCGTTTCTGCCCGAAAGTCCCGACAAGCTGAAGCTAAAAGCAAACGAACAGCTGCTGCACCTGGCCTTATCGAACGTTATTTCGAACGGCTGTAAATATTCGGAAAACAAGCCTGTCAAAATCTCTATCGGCGCTTCCGACACTAACATTCTTCTTGTTATCAAGGACGAAGGCGTTGGGATTCCCGCTTCCGAGATCCGTTACATTTACGATCCTTTCTTCCGGGCTTCGAACACTTCACCTTACGAGGGTTACGGGATCGGGCTTCCGCTTACCCGGAACATTATCAAGATGCACAAAGGATCGCTGCAGGTTTCTTCCATCCAGGACCAGGGAACGACGGTTGAGATCCGGCTGCCGTTCAACGCCAGCTAAGACGCTATAAGACTTACACTGGTAAGCCGTCATTGATAACTTCCAGTACCAGCGGAATCTCCAGTTTCGGATAATAACTTTTTGCAGAATAGTTATAGATCCACAAATACCAGCTGTTGTTTCGCGTGAAGTAAGACTTCAGCTCGCTCAGGCGGATCTTTTCAAGTCTCACGGGCTCACCGGGGAACCATTCACTGGCGAAAATGAGGTAAAACGTTTCGGGAAGCGCATCTTTTCCTTCCGTGAGAAAATTCAGGAAACTGTTTTGTTTCGATTCGGAATGGAATTCGGCCAGCTCAGCTGAGATCTGCCGGGAGCTTGCTTTGCGCGTTTCCTCACTGAAAGCGGAAAACTGGAACAGCGAAAGGTCGAAAAAAGAACTGAAATCTTCCAGTCCTTCCCTGAAACGACCGATGCTTATGGTTTTTGATACCAGCAGGTCGTGTCCGGCGGCTTTATCCCTGACACTTTCGGAATGATACTTTTCTGACTGCTTTACTCCTATTCCTATAAATTCCATGAACAATGGTGTTTGATTCACACAATAATAGCCATTTCTTTTTTGGATGCAGCGTACCGGTTGGTGATTCTCATACTCCTTTAACATCAGGAGGAATCCAGTTAACATTCTCTTTGATTCTCTTTGATTCTCTAATGGCATTCTAATTTCATTCTTAGATCATCTTAATTACCATGGTATAGATTTGCATAACAGATTAATTCAGAGATATGCAAACGACTATATTAATTCCAACGGATTTCACTATCGAATCGCTGAGCCTGCTGAAGCTTGCTATGCACGAGCAATCAGAGGGCGAGCTTCGCATTGTTTTTGTTCATGGGATCCGTCTTACCGACTCGATCACAGAGCTGCTTTTCTTTTCTCCGCACAAACAGCTTGCCCAGCTGGAAAACGAAGCTTTCCGGGAAGCCTGTTCGGTTATTCAGAATAAGTTTATCACGCGTATCGCCTCCATTCAGACCGAGCTGTTTACGGGAAAGACCAATGCCGCCTTTCGCCAGTTCCTTGAAACCCGGAAGATAGACATGGTGATCGTTCCCACCCGGAAATTACTGAAAAGAACATCAAAAACGAGCATTGATCTCATTCCGTTCATTGAGAAAAGCACCGTACCCAAGATACACGTTGCCTGGGAAGCAAAGCCCATTTCTCCGGAAAAAGACAAGCTGGCGGAATTGTTTGCCCTTTAACAGCAGTCTTCTCAAGAACACCAGTAATTATCAAAAACAAACGCCATGGAAACTCCAAAAAGAAATCACAAACGATCGGCAGCTTACCTTTCCTTTTTTATTATCGGATTCGCGGCCTGTATCTTCATGATCCTCCAGGAGAAAAGTCCAGATGAGAAGATCATCGGCAAGTGGCGCGAAGTTACCTGGGAATACGAAATGGTGAATCGGAATAAGAAAAACCACCAGCTTCCCGCAAAGGAAATTACTGAGAACGGCCGCGAACAGATCGCTAAAGAGCTGATCATCCACGAAGCTGAAACCTGGCAGTTTCTTCCGAACGGCACTTTGTTGCTTCACAAGAAAACCGGAAAGCCAACGAAGCTCGGCTGGAAGCTGAAAGGCCGCGGTCATGTACTGAAGTTGCATTACAACGACCTGAAAACGGAATACTACGATCTCAGTGATCTCACCGGAAATAAAATGACACTTTACATAGACATAGAAATCCAGGCGAAAGGAATTGTCCGGATGACGTTTGAAAAAATCGCATAACATGTTACAGAAATTCAACACCAACAGAACACTTGCCGACAATATCAAGCTCGGAGCGCTCACCTCTTTCGTTGCGGGAATGGTGAATGTTGCTTCGATCATGATCTTTTTTGCCTTTACATCGAATGTTACAGGGCATTACGCCGTTCTTGCCGAAGAGATCTCAAAGGGGAACTGGTACCAGGCCGGTATCGTTTTCGGTTGGATCTTTCTGTTCTTCACAGGGAGCTTCCTGGCTAACTTTATGGTCATTAATCTCGGGAAGAAGAAAACTTCGCTTGCTCACACGCTTCCACTATTGCTGGAAATTGCCTGCTTACTCATAGTTGGTATCTATGGCCAGTTCTGGTACAAGGAAACGCTTACCGAAACGGAGATCCTGCTTGCATTTATGCTGTTTGCCATGGGATTACAGAACGGACTCACGGCAAGTATTTCCAATTCCGCGATCAAATCGACGCACTTAACAGGTCTCACAACCGATCTGGCGATCCTGTTCTCTCTCTTTACGAAGGAAGAATACCGCACCGACCAGGCGCTGCGCGACAAAGCCAAATTGTTGATGGTCATCCTGTTCTCTTACTTAACCGGTGGTATCATTGCCGGAAGCGTTTACCTTTCACTGAGCTTTATCGTATTTTACCTGGTGAGCGGGATTCTTTTCTTCATCATCGGCTACGATTATTACAAGCTTCGGGCATCGATCCGCAGAAGACGACGCCGGGTTGAGCAGAAACGACAGCTTCACCAGATCGTTTTCCGGGAGAAGAAAGGAAAATCGGTGCTGGCGGACTCTTAATCATATACAGGTATAAGAGAACTTAGAATCGCTTTAGCAACTTATTGTCCACAGATTACGCAGATCAACACAGATCAACACAGAGAGATAGACTTGATTCATTTAAAATCTTTACCGAGTTTGAATTCATGCAAGGAAGTATCGCTATCCGTCTCACATGATTAGTGGTAAACTCCACCAGATAACCTATGTTTTCTGTGTTCCTATGTGGTTAAAGTAGTTAATCGTGTAACATTTGCCGAAAATCCTATAATCCGTTTCGCTCTTTTCCGCGCCATATTTGTTCAAACTCAAACCATGGAAAACAAACAGGCTGCAATAGATCTTGATGCCAATCCCGAGCTGGCCGGACTGGTTTACGTAAACGACCAGGAGAAAGGCATTGTTCGTGTGCGCAAAGGCGATGGATTCACTTACCTCTGGAATGGAAGCGAGCTAACTTCGGAAAAGGACCTGGAGCGTATCAAAAAGCTGGTGATTCCACCGGCGTGGGAACAGGTCTGGATCTGCAAAAAACCGAACGGACATATTCAGTGCACCGGCTACGACGCCCGCAACCGCAAGCAATACCGGTATCATGTACAATGGCAGGAATCGCGCAACCAATCGAAATTCATGAAGCTGTACGAATTTGGAAAGGTGCTGCCGAAATTGCGCGCCCAGATCCGGAAAGACATGGCCAAACGCAGCCTGACAGAGGAAAAAGTGCTGGCAACCGTTCTTTCCCTGATGGAATGTACCTACATTAGGATAGGCAGCAACCAGTACGAAAAAGCAAATAATTCTTACGGACTCACGACACTGAAAGACAAGCATGTAAAGATCGAGGGTGACCGGCTGCAGTTTTCGTTTGTGGGCAAGAAAGGAGTTGCTCACCGCATAGGATTAAAGAATCGTCAGCTGGCGCGGATCGTAAAGGAATGCCGCGATATCCCCGGGAAGGAGCTCTTCCAGTACCTCGACAGCGAAGGCAATCACAAAGCGATCGATTCCGGTAAAGTGAATAGCTACATCCATACGTATACAAATGGAGATTTTACGGCGAAAGACCTGAGGACGTGGGCCGGATCGCTTAATTCGCTGCACGCTTTTTATGAAATAGGAGAAGCGGAAACGGCAACCGAAAAGAAGAAAAAGATTATAGATGCCCTTGACCGTGTTAGCGAAAAGCTGGGAAACACGAGGACCGTCTGCAAAAAATACTACGTTCATCCGCTGATTTTGGAATTGTACGAAAACAATGAGCTGTCGAAATTTCTGAAATCGCTGAAAAAAGAACAGAAGCATTCAGGAACGGGTTTAACCGATGAAGAAAAAATCCTGATGAAGATTTTGAAACAAGCTAAAAGCTAATGTAAAATGGAGAATTTAAAATTAAAAAGAACCGAATGCTCTAACCTTTCAATTTTTACATCTCCATTTCAATTCTTCGATTGCTAATTCTTGCTAAGATCTCTTTTGATTGAGGGTAATTTCTTACCTTGAAATTCAATTAAAGCACATATGGAATTTCATCCGAGGATAGATCCGAACAAGCCGCAATTAAACGAATCCAGGATTATTCTTGGAAGCTTTCCCACTTATCCTTACACCTTCAAGTCACAGGAAGAAAAAGAAAATGCCGTAATTGCCGAAGCGCAGCAGGCCGCGTTTTTCTATGGCAGCGAGCGCAATCAGTTCTGGCACTGGTACAGGGATCATGTCGATCTTCAGAGCGATAAATCGTCAGTTGAAACGCTGGTAAAAAGCCTTAAGAAACACCGGATCGCCATTACCGACGCCATTTATGCATGTAACCGGAAAGGACATTCGGCTTCGGACCAGCACCTCACGCAACGGACTTACAATCATGCCTTTTTCAAAAAGCCGGCAAAGGGGGAAGTGCTCAAGATACTGTGTACATCAAAAGGAGTTATGAATGATATGCTGCTAACTGACGCTTTCTTCCGGCTTCATCCCGATCTGAGTATAGATCAGGCTGCTTCTGAAGAACGGGAAAGAGCACTGATCGGTCATTTGAACGGGAACCTGGTTCATAAGCCTGTTTTCCGTGTTCTCCGGGTTACCAACGGAGGTATGATCGAATGCGCTGCCCTTCCCTCTCCCGGAAGTCCGTTTCGCAGCCTGAAGACCTTCGGCTTCATAAGCGGGAATGCCGGCGATTATCTGAAGAACTACCTGGAACAGACGTTTAAGTGGTTTCTTGAATGAACAACAGCGATCCTTTGTTCAGCGAGGCTTTACGATTCTATTAAAAAACTGCAATCTATTGTGTTTGCCGGCAGGGGCATTCGGAAAATTTCTATAGATTAGCGTCCGAAATCAAATAATCAAATGACTATGTTCAAAGAAATCATCGAAGAATCAAAAAGCTACGTGATGTTTCGTTTTACAGCAACGAGCAAGCAGGAAATCGAAAACAAGCTGATCGACCAGTTCACAAAAGACGGCTATAAGCGTATTTCTCATTCAGATACACAAATTACATTTGAAAGAGGAAGCTACGTTGGACGTTTGTTCCTGGGTGCTTTTTACAAATACTTCAAATGGGATGTAACTATCAATCCGGATAACGATACTTACGTTGTTGTGATCAATCGCCAGTCTTCAGGTATGTCGGGTGGACTAATCGGTGTGAGCCAGGTTAAGAACGAATTACTGAGATTGACAGGAGTTATCCGCAACTGGAATTAAATTATTCACCGCAAAGGAGCAAAGGTTGATTCATAAGCTGTGCTCCTTTGCGGTTATACCGTTTCGAGGTCGATGTAATGAAAGCCGTTTTGTGCTTTCCGATCCGAAGCTCCGCAATTGTCATTTTCATCGTTGGGTGAATCGTAGGTTTTGAAAATGCGTTCGCCGAGGTTAAATTCAACAGGTTTACTGAAGATCGGACCGTCGTAAACAAACGTATGGAATTCGCCGTTCTCTCCGCAGGGATCCACATCTGCAGGCAGGTCTTCCAGGAATTTACGGTCAATCGTTCTTCCGGCAAATGACGCATCGAGCTTTTCAGCCTGTACACAAACGACCACTGTTTTGAATCCGAGATCAATAAAGGTTTCAACCAGTTCCCCGGTATCTCTTTTCCACAGCGGAAAAACAGCGGTCAGTCCCTTTTCTTTCAATTTGTCTTCCCTGTACTTCCTGAGATCTTCCAGGAAAATATCACCGAAAATGCTGTAGTGAAGTCCGGCATCGATCAGCGGCTGCATCTGTCTTTCCATTTCCTGTTCGTATTCGCTCATGGAAGGGCTGTCGGGAAGCAGTATCTCGTGCACCGGAATACCAATGCTTTCAGCCTGTAGCTGCAGGAGCTCTCTTCTGACACCATGCATGGAAATTCTGCCTTGAACGGAATTAACGGTCGTTACGAGTTGCTGAATATCGTATTCACCGGACTGAAGCAAATAATGAAGGGCAAGCGAGCTGTCTTTGCCTCCGCTCCAGTTGAAATAGGCTTGTTTACGAGGAAACATTTGGAATTATCAATTATGAATGGGTTAATTATCAAGGGGATTAAGTTCATATCTCATCCAATTCGACTGTTCAAATCTTGATAATTCATAATTGAAAATCTTGATAATTTATGATTAACGCATTCATAATTCAATTACTGTTCCCACTCTTCGTTCAAATAAGCTACGATTTTTCGTGCTGTGGTGTTGAAATAGCGTTTTGTGCGGTAGCCTCCGATCCAGGTAATTCCGCGAACGGCATTTGTCAGGAAGACTTCGTCGGCGACCAGTAAGTTGGAAGGCAGAATATTGCATTCGTAGACTTTTAGCCCATGCTTGATCGCCAGGTTGATGACCTGCATGCGCATTGTTCCTGCTAAACATCCGTCTGTGAGTCCCGGGGTGTACAGAACGCCATTGCTGACAACGAACAGGTTACTGTGCGAGCTTTCGAGGATCTGTCCTTTCTCATTTGTCAGCAGCATATCGTCCAGTCCTTTTTCACTTGCCGAAATAGCCGCAAGCACATAGATGATCCCGTTTTTCGTTTTGTAATTGGAAAGCGGGGTCTTCACTTTTTTCATGTCCTGGTAGAGATCCACTTCCAGCCCTTTTGCGTTGAGGCCGAAGAGATTCGTTTCCAGGGGGTAGACTTCTATGAAAAAACTAACTTCATTGATGTCAGGAAGATAAGTTCCTCCGCCTAAACGGTCAATTGAAAGGCGAACTCTTCCTCCTTCGGTTATTTTCGATAGTTGAAGCAGCTCTACGATGTGTTTTTCGAAAAATGCGGGAGTGTAAAAGCTCGGGAATCGCATTTTCAGCACTTTTGCTCCTTCAACCATACGATTGAAGTGATTTTCAAGGTTCAGCACCCTGCCGTTCATGACCCGGAGGCTTTCAAAAAGTCCGTCTCCGTAAGTGTATCCGCGATTTCCTGCCATGATGGAAGGACCATTGTTACTGATGATCGTTCCGTTGTTGTTTACAAATAGTTCGTTCTGGTCCATTAGAATAATAAATTGATCGTCGCTTTTACTCTTTCAATATTAGTAATTAAAACGAATAAAATACCGAAAATCGCCCCGCCAATGTGCGCGTCGTGTGCAATTCCTGTTTTTCCGTTTCTGTCTGCCCAGAATTCAAAGGCCAGGTAAAGTGGTCCGAAGATCCATGCAGGAATGCCGTAAATGTGAATTTCTGTCGGGAAAAGGAGAATGCCAGCAAAAATAACGGCTGACACAGCTCCTGAAGCTCCAAGACTTCGGTAGCCAGGATTGTCTTTGTGTCTTAAGTAGGGAATCACGGTCGCAAACAAGGCTCCGAGTACATAAAGCGCCAGGAAGTAAGCTGTTCCCAATGGTTTTCCGTAGTCATAAATATAAGTTTCCTCCACTATTCTGCCGAAACCGAACAGCGTGAACATATTGAAGAACAGGTGCAAAGCATCCGCATGTAGTAAAGTGTGCGACAAAATGCGGTACCATTCCTTATCGTGATTTACTTCGTAAGGCTTGAAGAGGTATTTCTCCGTAAAGTAACTGTCGTTAAATCCCTTTAATGAAAAGATTACGGTTATAGCGATCAGAATGTATGTTGTTAATAACTGGTCCATCTGCGTGGGCTTTTTAGCTGTATATTTGCTGCAAAATTGGTTATTTTCAACGAATGAAAGCTCGCTTTTTATTGCTGACACCCTTTATCGCTTTGTTATTTGCATGTTGTGCGGAAGAAATTCCCTCGACAGATGCTATTTTTGACGATAAAATTGCTTTGAACGAGCGCATTAAGCTGGCGCTGACGAAGGATTACCTGGCTGATCTCGGAGTCGATAAAAAATCGGCTCATGCCATTTTCCAGTTCTACAAAGCCCGCCAGTTTAAACCGATCTGGGCAAACGACTCTACGCTTACTGCCGTTGGTGAAACCATGCAGAAGATCCTGGCCCATCCTTACTGCATCGGGATACCGGAAAGCAGGTGGAAAAAGAAAGCAGCCACTCAGAAAGAGCTGATCGCAAAAGAATTACTCATGACTGCGCAATTCGGATTTGTTGTTACCGATCTCCGGGCCGGATTTATGGACACAGCCGTTTCGAAAATGAAGCCTGTTCAATGGCCCGAAGTTGTGCTGGTCGACGAAAACATACGAAAGCTGGATACGGTTAGCGACTGGGGATTGTTCTTTACCTCTGTTGCTGCAAATCGTCATCCGGATTACAACCGCCTTTCGCGCGGATTGTTTGCTTACAGCTTCGACAAAACATTTTCCCCGAAGGAATTCAAGCTTCCTTCCATCAAAGAAGATTCCACGCAATGCTACGAGCTTGCCAAGCAATCGCTTTCTGATAAGGGTTACCTCGATCCGGCAAATAAGGATGATTCAGTTTTCATGCATGCTTTGAGCGTTTTCCAGGAAGACAACGGATTAAAGGCTGACGGCGTGATCGGGACCTATACTGAAAAGGCGCTGGAAGAATCCGCCCAGACAAAAGTCGACCGGGCGGTACTTTCACTGGAAAGATGGCGCTGGAGAGAAGCTTTCCCGGACCGTTACGTCTGGATCAATATCCCGGAATACATGCTTCGCCTCTATTACAACGATTCATTGCTTTCCGAGCACCATGTGGTCGTAGGGAAATTCGATACCAAAACGCCCCAGCTGCAATCGCGGATCCGGAGCATTGTCGCTTATCCTTACTGGACCGTTCCGTTCAGCATTACCAGTAAAGAGATCCTGCCCGCACTGAAACAAAACTCCGGCTATCTTGCACGGAATAACTACAAGCTGTTCCGAAAAGACGAAGAAATCGATCCGCACACAGTGAACTGGAAAGGCATTCGCGAAAACACATTTCCGTATAAAGTAAGACAGGAACCCGGAAAAGGTAATTCACTGGGAATTATCAAGTTCGAATTCTCCAATCCGTTTGGTGTATATGTACACGATACGCCTTCAAAAGGACTTTTTAAGAATGATATCCGTTCCTATTCCCACGGCTGTATCCGCTGCCAGATGCCGGATTCGCTTGCCCGGTTTATCCTGCGAAGAGACAATCAGCGATTGATGACTCCCGATTCGCTCGATTCGATGCTCATGAGGGAAGAGCACCGGACCATCTCGCTGAAAAAACCGGTTGCTATCCAAGTGGATTATATTACAGTGACCGCCAACTATGAAAATAAGCTGACGATCCATCCGGATATTTACAATCGGGATGCGGCTTACCTGAAGTGGATGACTAAGTGAAAAGTACTTCCGCTCCGGAAGCCATCGGGATGCGCGGATGACGTGGTTTAAAGTTGTTTTCAGGAGTTTCAAAGCTTTGGAGTGACTGTTCAAAGTCTCGAAATGAAGTTCCAATGTCTCGAAGTAAATGTTCAATGTCTCGGAGTGAAGTTCCAATGTCTCGAAACAGATGTTCAATGTCTCGGAGTGGATGTTCAATGTCTCGAAACGGATGTTCAATGTCTCGAAACAGATGTTCAATGTCTCGGAGTGGATGTTCAATGTCTCGAAACGGATGTTCAATGTCTCGAAACGGATGTTCAATGTCTCGGAATGAATGTTCAAAGTCTCGAAACGAACTTCCAATGTCTGGTACAGGACTTACAATATCTCGTTCAGGACTTCCAATATCCCGTACAGGAGTAATTAATTGCAGTTCAATGTCGCCGGCAACCAGGATGCTAATGAGTAACGACGCATTTCATCCGATCTTAAGAATTACTAGGATTGAAGTTCGGGAACTTCCGAACAGGTAAGCACTTCTGTTTATTCCAGATCTTATGGGAGTTTGTTGCCCACAGTAATCAGGATAGGAACAGGTGGCGCGGCTGTATTCCTGCCAGCTCTTTCGTTAATTCCCCTTTCACCTACTTGTCAGTTGTGCTTTGTCTTCTATCTTTGCACTTCTAAAACTCAGTTATGTCCGTTATCATTGCTCCTTCCATTCTTTCCTGCGACTTCGGGAATCTTCACCGCGATTTTGAACTGATCAACAGCAGCGAAGCCGACTGGTTCCATGTTGATGTAATGGATGGAGTCTTTGTGCCGAATATTTCTTTCGGTTTCCCGGTCATCGAAGCATTAAAAAAAGTATCGACGAAGCCGATCGATTGCCACATCATGATCGTGAACCCCGACCAGTTCATCGAACAGTTCGCCAAATCCGGAGTTGACATCCTGACCGTTCATTACGAAGCTTGTACGCATTTGCACCGGACGATCTCAGCCATTAAGGAGGCGGGAATGAAAGCCGGAGTGGCGCTGAATCCTCATACTCCTGTAAGCGTGCTGGAACATGTGATCGGCGATCTCGATATGGTGCTGATCATGTCGGTAAATCCGGGATTCGGCGGGCAGAAATTCATTGCGAATGCAGTAGAAAAGGTTCGCCAGGCCAAAGCAATGATCGTAAAAGCGGGGTCATCGACATTGATAGAGGTCGACGGAGGAGTGAACACAACAACGGGAGCAGAACTGGTTGCGGCCGGAGCCGATGCGCTGGTAGCGGGAAGTTTTGTGTTTGGAAACCCGGACCCGAAAGCGGTGATTGCTTCTTTGAAAGCTCTCTAGGTGATCTCAGGACATCAGGACTTCACGATGGCAGTACTTTAAGACATTAAGACTTGACCATAGAAGAACTTTGGATGACTACCAGACTTAAGACTACCTGACTAAGGTCCGGATCATTTTTCCGTCTTCGAAGTAGCGGACACGTTGCGGGCGCATCATTTCGTCTACCAGGAATTCCTTCCCTGCAATGAAATTTCCGTTTTCAAACCACCCTACCTGGAAAATGCGGTGATTGTGGTCTACGCAGTATTCGCCCGTCTGATCAAAGTCCCGGCTGTTTTCCGCAAGATCTTCCGCTGTAACGGAAGGCTCATGGAATCGCTGATCTACCAGAAAAATGGAAACAGAATCCATTTCACCTTTCTGAATGTGCTGCAGCTTGTAGGTCGTATTGCAAAGCGAATCGAACAGCTCCGCCTCTACCAGCTCTCCGGCCTCGTTGTAGCGATAATAATCACTGGCCGTTCTGCAACCACCGATCGCCGGTTTCTTCTTTAAGGTCCCGGTCGGATAGTATTCGTAATAGTAGAACTGATCGCGCGCGGACACTTTTGTTTTCGGATCGAGCCGGTAATTCATCACCGCTTTCACCTGTCCGCCGGCACCATAACGGTACCAAAGACCTACGCGCTGATTATTGACAAATCTTCCGTCTTCGAGGAGTTCCGAAGATGCTACTCCTGAATTGGGGAAATCACTTCCAAGAAACATCCAGTAGCCTTGTTTCATTCCAAGTGAATCGGTTACATTGATCGTATCGATAACAGGAGGAATGACGGCAATCTCAACCGTATCGGGAAGAAGTACGGAATTGCTGTCTGCTTGGCTCTCTAACTGGGAGAAAGCCAAGGCAGGCAATGCTAAACAGATGACTACTAGTGTTTTCATATGAGTCGTAGGGCCGTTAAATATACAGCAGGTAAAACGGGGAGCTCTGTTACTTTGAGCAAATGACCTGTTTGAAAGAGTGATTCGCGCTATTTGGTGACTGTTTTTTCCTTTAACCACAAAAGAGACAAAGAACACAAAGAGGTTTTAGTGCACAGAAGTTAGGCTTACTATATTCATCTGCTAAGTCGTGGAGTATCAACCAATGCCAGCGGGCGTTTTTAAAGCAATTGAAACAAGTTTATCGATTTATTAAATTTCAATTGGCATTTTGGAATAATGTATTACTTTTGCGGCTGGGGTAAGTCTTCTGCGACCAGCTCCCTCTGACTCCTCCAGGACAGGAATGTAGCAAAGGTAAGAGGTTGTAGCGGTGCGACAGGAGTAGCTTACCCCTCTTTTTTTTCTAATTATCAATGAGCTAATTTATAAATTGTGAAAGGTATTCACCTTCATAATGAATCAATTATATAATTCATAATTATCCCATGAAATTTTTCATCGATACAGCAAATCTCAATGATATCCGCGAGGCCAACGATCTTGGTATTCTCGACGGAGTAACCACCAATCCTTCCCTGATGGCTAAAGAAGGAATTACGGGAGCCAACAATATTCTAAAGCATTACGTGGAGATCTGCAACATCGTTGACGGTCCGGTAAGCGCAGAAGTGATTGCTACCGACTTCCAGGAAATGGTACGCGAAGGTGAAGCCCTGGCAGAATTGCACAAAAACATCGTTGTAAAGATCCCGATGACGCCGGCAGGTATCAAAGCGATCAAGTATTTCTCCGGAAAAGAGATTAAAACCAACTGTACGCTCATCTTCAGTGCCGGACAGGCATTGCTTGCAGCGAAAGCGGGAGCGACTTACGTTTCTCCGTTCGTTGGGCGACTGGACGATATTTCAACCAATGGAATGGACCTGATAGCGCAGATTCGCCTGATCTTCGATAATTACGGTTTCGAAACAGAAATTCTCGCAGCATCCATTCGTCATCCGATACACATTATCCAGTGTGCGGAGATCGGGTCTGATGTAATGACAGGACCTTTAAGTGCGATCATGGCACTGGCAAAACACCCATTAACTGACAGCGGACTAGCGACTTTCCTGGCAGATTACGCGAAGGGAAACAAATAAGTAAATTATAAATTATCAAATGGAAAATTGAAAAGGAATGATCTCTTTCGGTTTTCCATTTTTTTATGATCCGATTTTCCAAGGCCAGACTAAATCATCAAAGGACCGCTCTTTTCCATTTTATCATTTTTCATTTTCAATTATCCCGTAGGACAATTCCGGGACTTTGTCGAATTTGACAACCATCATTCGGGGGAAAAGCTATTTTTGTCTTTCTACAACTTTACAGGGTTCCATGAAAACAGCTTTTCTGCTTTTACTTTTTCCTTTTTTCGCCACAAGCAGTTTTGCTCATGAGTATTTTTTCGCTTTTGCCGAAATGGATTACAACAAGACGGACAACTCTTTTGAGATCACCCTTGAAGGCTCTGCTCACGACGTGGAAGATGTAATGAATGAATCAGGCATTCCGATCAAAGAGCTTGAAGACCACTACACCGATCAGGCCATGCTTGCCAGGATCGAAGCATTTATCAATAAAGGATACACGATCTCTTCCGGTGGTAAACCGGCTGCTCTGAAGCTCCAGGGAATGGAAGTAAAGACCAACGGACTGATTTACTTCTACCTGAAGTCCGAACCGATCGAGCTCACGAAAACCATCGATATTACCTTTAACTGGCTGATGGATGTTCTTCCGCAGCAACAGAATAAGGTAACGCTTCGATACAACGATCAGAAATACACAGCGGTTTTCCTTCCGGGCAAGCCATTCGCAACTATAGAATTCCAGGTATGAAAAACCATCTGTTAACGGCTCTTGCAGTAGGGCTCGGCTCCACGCTTTTCGCTCAGCACAAATTCGCACAGCTTGATATAGAGCTTCCTACTCCGAATGAATACCGGAATGCTGCCGGTGGTCCCGGTCATAATTACTATCAGCAGAAAGCCGATTATAAGATGACGATCACCCTCGACGATGACAGGCAGATCATTCGTGGAGAAGAAGTGATCACTTATACCAACAATTCTCCCGATGTACTGGAATACCTCTGGCTGCAGCTCGATCAGAACATTTACAGGCCGGATGCCGAATCCCACTTTATCGAGGTGGAGAAAATGGAAGATTTCAAATCCATCAAAGACGTTGAGCGCAAGCTAATGACCTTTGATGGCGGCTATAACATCGAATCGGTTGCTTCGGTAAACGGTGAAAAGATGAGATACGCCATCAACCACACCATGATGCGCATCGATCCGGCAAAACCACTTGCAGCAGGCGGAAGCATTTCTTTTAAGATCAAATGGTGGTACAAAATCAACGACCGCATGAAGGTTGGCGGACGTTCAGGCTACGAATACTTCGACACCGATAAAAATTACCTGTACACAATCGCGCAGTTCTTTCCGCGCATGTGTGTTTACAGCGATGTGGAAGGCTGGCAGAACAAGCAGTTCCTCGGTCGTGGAGAGTTTGCGCTTCCTTTTGGCGATTACGAGGTTTCCATTACTGTTCCCGGCGATCATATCGTTGGAGCAACAGGTGAATTGCAGAACGGATCAGTTGTACTGACGGCCGAACAGCGCGAACGCATGAAAAAAGCGGTAACCGCCGATTCTCCGGTGCTAATCGTTACGCAGGCAGAAGCGGAACAGAAAGAAAAAGGCCATGAAAAGTCGCTGAAGACCTGGGTTTTCAAAGCGAAAAACGTTCGTGACTTTGCATTTGCCTCTTCCCGTAAATTCATGTGGGATGCGCAAAACCAGCAGGTGGCAGGCAAGAACATTCTCTGCATGTCTTACTATCCGAAAGAAGGAAATCCGCTGTGGGAACGTTATTCCACGAAGCTGGTAGCACATACGATCGCGACTTATTCGAAATACACGATCGATTATCCTTACCCGGTAGCGATTTCCGTTCACTCCGACAAGATCGGTATGGAATACCCGATGATCTGCTTCAACGGCGGTCGTCCGCAGGCTGATGGAACCTATTCCGAAGAAACGAAATACGGCATGTGGGGTGTGATCATTCACGAAGTTGGTCACAATTTCTTCCCGATGATCATTAACTCAGACGAGCGCCAGTGGTCGTGGATGGACGAAGGGCTGAATACGTTTGTTCAGTACCTGACAGAGCAGGAATGGGAGCGCGGCTATCCTTCCCGTCGTGGTCCGGCAGCCAACATTACCAATTACATGCGCGGTGATCAGCGCTACATCTCCCCGATTATGACCAATTCCGAATCCATCTGGCAATTCGGGAATAATGCTTACGGAAAACCGGCAACGGCGCTCAACATTCTGCGCGAAACCGTTATGGGGCGTGAATTGTTCGACTATTCGTTCAAAATGTACTGCGAGCGCTGGAAATTCAAGCACCCGACGCCGGCAGATCTTTTCCGGACAATGGAAGATGCTTCCAGCGTTGACCTGGACTGGTTCTGGAGAGGCTGGTTCTACTCTACCGACTTCGTGGATGTTTCCGTGGATTATGTGAAACACTTCCAGCTGAATTCTAACAACCCGACAACCGAAAAAGGACTGCAGCAGCAGGAAAGCGCTCAAAAACCTGAATTCATCGGTGACACGAGGAACAAAGAGTCGATCAAACAGACCGTGAACGAAAAGGATCCGAACATCGATGATTTTTACGCAAAACGTAATGTTTATGAAGTCGACAAGCTCGATCAGAAAGAATACACCGATTTCCAGGCAAAGCTGACCCCCGAACAGAAGAAACTGATCGAAAGCAACAAGCATTTTTACGAATTGTCGTTCACCAACAAGGGCGGACTTGTTACTCCGCTGATCGTTCAGGCGACTTTCGCAGACGGAACAACCGAAATTGTGCGTATTCCTGCCGAGATCTGGAGAATGGAGCACACAACAGTGACCAAAGTGTTCCTGTTCGACAAAGAAGTGAAGTCCTTCCAGCTGGACCCGTTCCTGGAAACAGCCGATTGCGATACCGACAACAACAGCTTTCCTCCATCTGCTGCTCCAACGCGTTATCAATTATTCCAGCAGAAAGCAAATCCGGAAGAGAACCCGATGCAGCGCCAGAAACGCATGGAAGCGGGGAATTAAAGATTCACAGAAATTGTTTATTGGAATGGATGACGAAGTGTTGTGAAACTTACGGGAAATGGCGAGGATGAAGCGGTAAATACCCATCTGTTTGATCATTTATTAGCTGATAGTTCAGAATAGCACACTTTGAGTCTTCTAATTTCTATCTTAGCTTCCTCAAACCTTACTGATGTCATCCAAAAACCAGTTCTTACTGTTGCTCCTGTTTATGCCTGTTTTCCTCTGGTCGAAAGACATTGTTTCCATTCCTGAGCCTTTTGTTGCCAAAAGTGAGAAAGAAGCGCTGCTTATTCTTGTTGGCTTCGGTTCTAAAACACACAATGTAAAGCACATCGCCGCTTACTTTTCCAACAAAGGCTACGATCTTTACCAACCCGACTACATCCGAAGAAAAGGGATTGCAAAAGGTGTGGAAAAACTGGATGCTTTTATAACGGAACACGATCTGAAGGCTTACGGAAAAGTACACGTTTTCTGCTACCTTGTAGGCGGCTGGACATTCAATTCCTGGCTTTCAGCCAACGAGCTCCCCAACCTTTCAACGATTATTTACGACCGGAGTCCGCTACAGGAACGCGCTCCCTTTGCTTTGATGGAAGACATGCCTTTCCTCATCACGCTGGCCGTTGGAAAGATCATGGGCGAGTTTGCGGAAACGCCTTACAAAGCGATCAATCTTCGGGCAGTTAAGATCGGACTGCTGATAGAAGACCGGCCGACAAAGCTGATCATGAAACACCGGAAATCAGCTGCGAAATTGGGACCGGTTGACTGGGATCCGCAATCGCTCCAACAGGAAGCTGACGATTATTGCTTCGTTCCATTGAACCATGACGACTTTTATGAGGCGTTCGGTATCATCGGTCCGTCGATCTTTGAATTCATTCGCGATGGGAAATTTGCTGCCACAGCCAACAGAAAACAGCCTTTAACCGACCCATTCATTCCTTAATCAAGCACATGATCTCCCTTTACAATATCAAGCCCCGATTTCAGCAGCTGTTGCGACCTGTCCTGGAATTCCTGCACAAATACGGCGTAACGGCTAATGCCATTACCTGGTCGGCCATCGTGCTTTCGTTTCTTGCCGGCGCTTTCTTCTGGTGGAAACCGAATGGTATTTCACTGATCATCGTGCCTTTAAGCCTGCTGGTGAGAATGGCGTTGAACGCTTTAGACGGAATGATGGCCCGCACCTACAACATGCAAAGCAAAAAAGGAGAGATCCTAAACGAGCTGGGAGATGTTGTAGCCGATATTTTTATGTTCCTTCCCCTTCTGAAGCTTTCCAGCATGCATCCGATGGTGCTGGCTGCGTTTATCCTGCTTTCAACGATCAATGAATTTACCGGCGTACTGGCAAAGGCGATTAATGGCGAGCGCCGCTATGATGGCCCGATGGGGAAAAGCGACCGCGCGCTCATGATCGGATTGCTGCTGCTCGTACTCTACTGCTTTCCAGCCGCTTTTGTTTCCGTGAATTACGTTATCGGCGCCGGGAGCCTTCTTTTAATCCTTAGTACTGCCCTACGCATTAAACGCACCTTAAACTCATGAATACTGACTTCGACCTGCTCGCATTTATCGGTGATTCCGACACGCTGCTTGTAATTGCACTGATCTACGGAATCCTTCTATTCGCCACCTTACTGTTCTGGATCGCCGGGATGGTGAAGCCGAACGCCAATCTTGGCGAATTAAAGATGCGTACCAAATCCTGGTGGGTAATGGCGACCATTTTCGTAGCGGCTACTTTTATCAATCCCATTGTTTCTTATTTTGCCTTTGCCCTGCTGTCGTTTGTTGCCCTGCGGGAGCTGGCGTCGATCAGCAAGAATGTGAGAGAAGCCGACAGACGCGTGTTGATCTGGTGTTACCTCGCTATTCCTATCCAGTACCTGCTTGCGTATTACGGACAGTACAGCCTGTTCCTTACCTTCATTCCGATCTTCATGTATCTCTGGATCCCGTTCATGCTTGTTGTGAAAGGAGTTACCGAAGACATTGGCAGATCGATGAGTGTTCTCCCCACACAATTAATGCTCACTGTTTTCGGTGTCAGTCACCTCGCCTACCTGCTTTCGCTTCCCGATATCGAAGGATTTGCTGCCGGCGGAAGAGGACTTTTGCTGTTCATTGTTTTTATTACTGAGATGAACGACGTTTTCCAGTTTACCTGGGGTAAAATGTTTGGCCGATTAAAGATCATGCCCAAAGTGAGTCCGAATAAAACGTGGGAAGGACTGATAGGCGGCGTTATTACAACAACGGTCGTGGGCTATTTCCTTCGCTTCCTCACTCCTTTTTCCGGAATGGAAGCCATTTTGATCTGTTTGTCGGTTTCCATCGTCGGATTCATCGGTGACGTGGTTGTTTCGGCCATCAAACGCGACATAGGAGCAAAAGACACGGGCAATACCATTCCCGGGCACGGAGGTATTCTCGATCGGATCGACTCGCTGGCTATGACGGCGCCGGTGTTTTTCCACATCGTTTACACGCTTTATTATCTGAAATGAAACGACTGGTCCTTACATTGGTCTATTCGCTCATTATGCGGAACGTGCTGAAGCTGTTTACCGGGATCAAAATGATCGACCGGCAAAACCTGCTGCTGAAAGAGCCGTGCATCATTGTGGGGAATCACAACAGTCATCTCGACACGGTGGTTATCCTTTCTTCGCTTCCTTCGCGGCAACTGATTAAAACGCACCCGATCGCCGCCGGAGATTACTTCGGGAAAACACCAATGAAAGCCGGCCTGACACGTTTTTTCGTGAATGCGATCCTTATCCCTCGAAGTCGTCCGAAAGCAGGTGAAACGGGAGCTGATCCAATTCAGCTAATGGTCGATGTGCTCGATAAAGGGGATTCGCTGCTGCTGTTCCCTGAAGGATCAAGGGGGGAGCCGGAGAAATTCCAGAAATTCAAACGCGGGGTCGGACTGGTGCTCGAGCAGCGCCCGGGAATTCCCTTCATTCCTGTTTACATGAAAGGACTGGGGAAAGTTCTTCCGAAAGGAGATCCGGTCCCTGTTCCGTTCGATAGCTATATCCACGTGGGGAAACCCGTTTATCCGCAAGGGAAAACCGCACAAGAAATTGTAGAAGAAGTTGAGCGGAGTATCCGCCAGCTTGCTGAGCATGCTTAGTAAAGGGTAACCGCAAAAAGGCACCCCGCCGTAAAGTCGGGGCTAAGCAAAAGAAGACTTTATTCTACAAAAGATTAAAAGAGCACAAAATGCTCTACTAACTAAGATTAATTTATTGCGAACTACCTCTTATTCTATTCATTAGTATATCTCTTTTGTCACTTTTGTGGTAAAAACAAACGATGCGTATATCATCCCTTTTTCAGAACAACCTCCTGTTTTAAAGAAGCCGTTGTTCCTCCGCGATCTATCCGATAAATAGCAACCGGACCTGCGAGGAAATTCCTAAAAAAATAGTAAATTCGTGTCGTTAAAAACGAAAAACAGCTATGTCGAAAGAAATTTATATTGTTGCTGCCGTAAGAACCCCGATCGGAGCATTTATGGGAAGTTTATCAACAGTTCCTGCTACCCAGCTCGGATCTGTGGCTATCAAAGGAGCGCTGGAAAAAGCCGGACTTGACGGCTCACTGGTAAATGAAGTGTTCATGGGGAACGTACTCCAGGCAGGTGTTGGACAGGCTCCGGCCCGCCAGGCAGCTCTTGGTGCAGGACTCGGACAGGAAATCATCTGTACGACTGTTAACAAAGTATGTGCTTCAGGAATGAAAGCGATCATGCTTGGAGCTCAGAGCATTCTTGCCGGCGACAACGAGATCGTTATTGCAGGTGGAATGGAAAACATGAGCATGACCCCGCATTACCTCGACGGACGCAACGGTACGAAATTCGGCAACATTTCTATGCTGGACGGGATCACAAAAGACGGACTGCTTGACGTTTACAGCAAGGTACCTATGGGTAACTGCGCTGAATTGTGTGCGAAAGAATACAATGTAACACGTGAAGACCAGGATAATTTCGCCATTACTTCTTACAAAAGGGTTGCTGCGGCTAACGAAGCGGGCAAATTCAAAGAAGAGATCGTTGGTGTTTCCGTGCCGCAGCGCAAGGGAGATCCGATCGTGATCACCGAAGACGAAGAATTCAAAAATGTATTCCTGGACAAGATCCCCTCATTGCGTCCTGCATTCGATAAAGACGGAACGATCACTGCTGCCAACGCTTCTACCCTGAACGACGGTGCATCTGCTGTGATCATTGCTTCCAAAGAAGCGGTTGAGAAACACGGATTGAAACCCATTGCAAAGATCGTAAGCTATGCGGATGCTGCACAGGCCCCTGAATGGTTCACCACTTCTCCTTCCCTTGCCGTTCCGAAAGCACTGGAAAAAGCAGGAATGACAAAAGGCCAGATCGATTACTGGGAGTTGAACCAGGCGTTTTCTGTTGTTGGAATTGCCAACACAAAGATCTTAGGTCTGGATCCTGAAAAAGTGGACGTTAACGGAGGAGCTGTAGCCCTTGGTCACCCGCTTGGGAACTCAGGTTCACGTATCATTGTAACACTGATCAACGTTCTGAAACAAAACGGCGGTAAATTCGGTGGCGCAGCGATCTGTAACGGTGGTGGCGGCGCTTCTGCTATGATTATTGAGAATATCGGGTAATTTACCGGATCATCTATAGTTTAGCCCTGTGATCAATTGGTCACAGGGCTTTTGTTTTAATTGTTTCTGATATCGAACATATTTTCTTTCGAATAATGAAATACCTGTCGGATATAAGGTAAGTATAAGGAAGGTATATGGGAAGTACGGCTTATATACGGGGTATGTACGGCTGAAGTACGGGGGAGCCTCTTTGAAAAAACGAATAAAAAACCTGTTTTCGTTTATTGGATCGCTCCGTTTTTCATCCGCATAAGGAACCTGTTGTATCTATCCTAACTTATTTTGCGGATGTGAAGCTATTCTAATGAAGTTTCCGGTCTTTGAAGGACAAGTAGATGGTTTCCACAGCAAACTGGCCTGCTCAATGAGCAATCCCGTTCTTCTGAAAGTAGGCTTTCAGCTCTTTCGCCAGTGCTTTTGGCTTCAATCCTATTACCGTTCTTCCTAGATTCCGGCGTTTCAGCAGCAAGCCCGAGCCAAACAGTCCGAACTTCAGCTTCATCTTTTCCAGGTCGGTGTACGTGAACTGGTACATGGGGCGAACAAACTCTTCCAGTTTTTCTACAACGTTCACTCCTTCTTCCGATTCCATTTCCCGCTTCAGCTGCTGAAAGAAGATCAAGGTTTCGGGGAAAACGGTTTTCTTAACGCCTACCATCGCTTCCGTTTTATGGGTCGTGAGCATGTAAAGCTTTTCGGGTGTAAAGAAGAGGATGGCTTCTGCAAATGTCCCGATACCTTCACTTACGGTGACTTTTTCAATGATAAACTGATTGTTGGCTGTTTCCATAGCAGGTTATTTTTAATTGCACGAATTAACGGATAAATTGCCGAACGGCAATCAGAGATGGTCCACAGGATGCAGCTCACGTATCACGGATGTATACAAATCCTCGTACAAAGGCAGTACTTCTTTCAGCGAGAATTTATGTGCCTGGACAAGCGCCTGCTCTCTGAATTTCTGCAAAGTCGCATCGTCTGAGAGCAGCTGAATCGCATAACCGGACATCTCTTCCACATTTCCCACGTTGGAAAGGAAGCCGGAGAAGCCGTGCTCGTTCACTTCCGGGATCCCGCCTGTATTGGAGGAAACTACCGGCACTCCTTCTGCCATGGCCTCCAAAGCTGCAAGACCAAAGCTTTCGGTTTCGGAAGGGAGCAGGAACAGATCGGCAATTTCTAAGATAGGCCCGGTTTCACGAACTTTCCCGGTAAAAATGATCTTGTCGCAAATTCCCAGATCGCGCGACATGCGTTCTACCAGCACACGCTCCGGACCATCGCCTCCCATGATGAGCTTTGCGGGAATCCGTTCCTGGACACGCTTGAAAATCTCCACTACATCTTCTACTCTTTTTACTTTCCTGAAATTAGAAATGTGGCAGAGAATGCGCTCGTGGTCCATGGCGTAATGCCTGCGCTTTTCGAGATCGACCGGCTTCAGCTCTGTTTTGGCCTGTATAAAATTGGGGATCACGTGAATCTCCCTGTCTGTTGCAAAATGTGCGTAGGTATCTTTTTTCAGGCTGTCGGAAACAGCAGTTACCGCGTTGGACGCATTGATACAGAAAGTAATCACCGGCTCGAAAGAAGGATCTTTTCCTACCAGTGTAATATCCGTTCCGTGAAGTGTTGTTATAAACGGGATGTCGATTCCCTGCGTTTTCAGGATCTGCTGGGCCATGAATGCCGCCGAAGCATGCGGAATAGCGTAATGAACATGCAGAAGATCTAGCTTTTCGTATTTCACGACATCGACCATTTTACTCGCAAGCACCGTTTCATAGGGCTGGTAATCGAACAAAGGATAATCGGTGATTGCAACCTCGTGATAGAAAATGTTCTCCCGGAAGCTTCCCAACCGAACAGGCTGCGAGTAAGTGATAAAATGGATCTGGTGACCTTTAAGCGCAAGTGCTTTCCCCAGCTCTGTGGCTACAACGCCGCTTCCGCCGAATGTTGGATATAATACGATTCCTATTTTCATGTTTGTGTTTTTTTAGATCCCGCAGCGATTGAAAAGTGCACCGGGATTGTATCTGTTGAGTTTGCTTTTTATACGTTAGTGCTTTGCCTGCATAACAGCTTCGTAAATAACGTTCTGAATTTTTGTGCGAATACTGTAATCCCTGATTTTCCAGTTGTCGGCATCCGGGTAAACGCGGTTGGACAGGAACACATAGTTGATCTCATACTGCGGATCGGCCCATACAAGCGTTCCTGTAAACCCGGAATGTCCGAAGCTCTTCTGGGAAGCGTAAGAGCTCACAGGTCCGCCACCGCCATTCGCAGGCCTGTCGAATCCGATTGCACGACGATTGCCCGGACAGAACTGGCAGCTGGTGTATTCTTTCACGATCTCTTTATTGATCAGGCTGAAATCCCCGACTTGTCCTTCGTTCAGGATCACCTGCATCAGTGCGGCCAGGTCAGTTGCTGTTGAGAAAATTCCTGCGTGACCTCCTACTCCGCCGAGCATGGCAGCGCCAGGATCGTGAACGTAGCCGTGTACGACCTGCTTCCTGAATTCTTTGTCGTTTTCTGTCGGAACAATCTCGCTCAATGGGAACTGATTCATTGGCAGGTAAGTAATTCTTCTCAATCCAAGCGGTTTGTAGATCTCGTTGATCACATACTGATCCTGTGTTTGACCGCTGACACGCTGAATGTATTTATTGAAGAAATAATAACCTATGTCTGAATACTCGTAAGCTTTCTTCCCTGAAAGCGGGGCGTTCAAAATGGCCTGCAGCATCGTTTGCCAGTAGGAATCGCTGATCCACATGTCTTTGGCAACCGGTACGGTGAAGCCTGCCTGCTTTGTTGTGCTGTAAACAGATTTGTTTAGTTCTCCGTTACTAATGGTCGATTTATAGAAAGGTATCCAAGGTGTTAATCCTGCCTGGTGCGTCAGCATATCCCTGGCTTTCAGTTTTGCGTAGCGCGTTCCTTCTGTCAGCTCGGGAACGAGAACTCCCAGTGTCTGGTCTACATCAAACTTGTTTTCCGAAGCCAGCTTCATCAATGACATGGTCGAAGATGCAATCTTGGTCACGGAAGCGATATCGTACAAATGATCGTCCGTTATGGAATCTCCGTTCTCGTAGATCGTAGTTCCGTAGGACTTTCTGAAAATGATGCGTCCTTTTACCGCCACAACGACCTGGCAACCCGGGAATGT
>Ga0247810_10000771_pt1 | contig 26674 bp, 26 predicted proteins | sample UWRJL119311C1_FD_179918 | JGI IMG/M metagenome (GOLD analysis project Ga0247810, IMG submission 179918) | Plant litter microbial communities from Arlington Agricultural Research Station in Wisconsin, United States - UWRJ-L119-311C-1 | ecosystem: Environmental > Terrestrial > Plant litter >... | reverse complement strand
AGTCTTTTTTAAAATAGATGTGTGGATACCATGTGTTCTACTACCGTAGCACGGGAGCTAGGAACAGGCGAGGAGCAGATGCTTGTTGTTTTTGTGGTGTAAAAAGAGGAAAAGGGGTTGGTTGGTTGGTGGGTTGGTTATAAGGGCGAGGTGCAACGTGGGTAGTTCAGCGGGCACGAAGAGCGAAGTTTAGTAATAGGTGGTTTATGCTTTCATGGGAAAAAAAAACTAGGTAGCTAGTGCCGGAGAGGAATTGGAAGTGTTATGGCTGGCTGGTTGCGACTAGGTGCGCTTGAAACAGCGCCGGAGGTAGCACGGCGACGGGGTGGGTGGGAAGAGATGAGATGGCGACATGGAATGGATCTTCCCACCAGCGGATATATTCCCCGAGATGTGTAACCAGAAACTGGCCAAATATCCCGTTGATTGCCGAGTGCTGGCTCTGTTGGTCTCGGGCTTTCTCTGTCTAGTCTTCGTTGAGGCATGTTCGTTACTCAACTAAATGCAAGGGACTGGTCCTCTGAACGTGCGAACAGCCTAGGCCGATTGTATGAGCGACGAAAATACAGACTTGTATCACGAGTGACGATACATAGCTTCTATCATGGATGGGCTTGTAAGCATACTGCAATGATGGAACAGAAATACCTGACGCATCCATCTCACCGCGACTACGGAACATCAACATACCCCGACCATCAGCTCCTCCAGAACAATCCTGCTTCATCAGTCAAGCTTTGTGCTGTGCTATAGCTTGCTTGCTCACTCCCTAACATGCAGACAGACTGTGGAAGCCCACCGTCTTGTTCACCTCCATCCTTCCGTGTCTAATACTGGATGTTATTGATTCTTTGGTTACACTTCAGCTTGCAATCACTCCTTTACGAAACGAATCCGGTGACAAGAGTAGCAGTGACGTTTCAATCTTGTAATAAAAAGACGAAGTAAACAGTGATAAAGAAACCGTGAGCCTGGATGAAGATTTTGCCTCTATAACGAGCCGCTCTGGGTTTCGTTGAAAGCAAACTCCAAGAAATATATCACTGGTGATGGCTCATGGTCCTCTTATTGAACGTCAGATCTTGATTAAGTCAATGGTACTGAGTCTCTCACGAAAGATCTGGGATTTACTGTGTCTTTCTGGTGCTGGCTCACTTTACAATTACCACCTACGAGACCACGTAGGCAATGTGATGGAGATCGCCTCGACCATAATGTGACCTTGCTAATCCAACCCTACCAATGATTGGGAAATACGACGCAGTATGTTGCTCTGTTAAATTCGAACCGGAGTCTACGTCCTCCAAAAGAATTCATATTTGGTGGGGACTCTCCCGACATCTGATACCTGGTAACTTGATTACGGTGCGTTAGCGATATTGGCTTTCTTATGGTCGTCCACCACAACAACAATGCTTGTCAAATACGCTTTTATCAGAACCTAATGTAAACATGATCTAGAAAGGCATCCAACCATGTAGCACCAGCGGTTGATACTTTTCACAGGAAAGCTGATAGGCGAAGATGCTTTCACGGGTATCGGCTCGGGGGAGAGCGAATGTCTCAACCCCTCATCTGCAAAACGACCCCATCCATGATCTATTCCCATCATGAGATTGGGGGTTCCAGCTGAGGAGCGAGGTGAATGGTGAACAGCGGAAAGCATCCGGATTGGGTGCATATGGGGGTTGTTCAGTATATAGATACCAAGTGAACCTCGCGATCATAATAAAATATGAATTCTACATGCGAGGACGATATCATGTATACGTCGAAGGAGGCAATGGAGCAAGGCCCTAGACAATGGTTATACATTGGAGGTTGAGTAGGCGAGTAATTTTACTGCAATGGGATGGGATATCAAGTGGCAAAGCACCTTTTCCACGAAGAAACCTCGACACATCAGCAAACGGAGCGGTAACTCATTCGAGAGATGCAGATGTGACAAAATAGAGTAATGGGAATTCGGTTTGAAGCGCAACACATATCAACGAGAAGCAAATTCAATAATGGGTTTTGTAGGGGTAATGAGAACATGGTCTGACCTGCAGGAGCGTGTGGGGGGGGCCAGGTGGCGTGGGAAAGCCATCCGCGAGCGTACCTGGGGTTACATACAGTACATAGCTACCACGCTCATCCACGCGGGAATGGGATGTTGCATGCTTGAGATTTGGAAATATAACCTCCCGCGTGTGGACGGATAGTTTTTGACGGAGCCATACTCGCTGCGATGGAGAGGTAGCAAGCCAATTGTCCAGGGACGTTGTGGTGACTTTTGACGAACGTCCAGCTTTGCTTGAGGCTGAGGGACCGAGTGGAGTGCTACCTCTGATCGTAACACAAAGCTTCGTCCCGAAGAACCCCCGTCCAGGACTTCACGACGCCGCCGCCCCAAGGCGCTATTAATCACCAGACAAAGTCAGGGCGGTTTGGAGATGAGAAATACCTGAGTTGGACTGGAGTTGTGCTCGGGACGTGCCATATAGCATCACGCACTTTGCTAGCTCCACCACGGCCCACGATCCACCACTTTGCATTTATTCTTTTTCTTCAATCTGTCGGCGAGAGAGAGAGAGACTGCAAGAGCGCGAGAAGCACCGGTGCCAGCCTAGCGTCCTATTTGTATCCAATATTCTGATATCATTGCGCCAGAAGCAAAAGGCTTACATCTACATCCTACATCTACATCTACATCTACTGATACAATCTACTGACTTGCCTTACCTCTCCATCTTCTCGGCGCAGAAACAGACAATCGCACTTATCAAGTTCCGGCGCGCAGGATCTGATCAGTTGCGATAGCACTCATCCAAGTCATCATCTACCACTGACCAGTATCTCGGGACCCATATCACATACATCGACAACTTTGTGGCTAGCCTCGCGTCCGAACGCACCGTACCGTACAGTATATCACGAGTACCGAACACCACATCACCACATCAACATATTAACATATTAACATCACCACCTCCCAGCACCAAAACACCAGGAAGATACCGAGCTGACGAGACCGGCGTGATATGCTTCACCAACCCCGACCACAACCACCTCTCGACTTCGCCACGACGCTCATGATCGACCATCCGGGACGAGCTATGCCCGAGGACGAGCAGCAGGTCCTGCTGCCAGACAACGCGCCGGCGGAAGCGTTCCAGGGCTATGATCTGGATGTTTTGGCCTACACGGCGACGCAACAGTATTTCGAACTGGCTCGTGAAGAGAGCGAGCTGGACGTCTGGCGACGAAATGCGAATGGACCCCCACCAGCAGCAGTACCACGTACGTTCTACCGCCTCTTTTCTTATATGTTATACGTTATATGTTCTCCACATGTTCTTCCCTTCTGTCATATTGTCTCACGGCGGTCGAGGGTGGGGCAGCGGTGCATGATTGTCTAGGTATACTATGTATGGTATTTATCTATATTAACTCTGCGTCTGCCTCTGCGCTTCACGTCAATGTCACCATCCCCTTGCCCTGCCTTGCCGGGACCAGCTCGCAGTTCCGCCGGTCGCATCGTGGTACAGTACAGGACACGACCGTTGCTGTACAGCAGTACCGCAGGATGGGATGGAATGGGATGCGATGCAGCACACAACCGTCCAGCTTGCCGGCCGTGGATGAGGTCACTGAAGCCCTATCACAAGCCGGCGATGCCATGCGATGCGGTGCTGACCGTGGAGTGGAGCAGCGTAAAGCTTCGAGTTTGACTTTTTGGTTCCAGTGGAAGCAGATGTGCCGCGGGATCAACCTTGACCTGTGTTCAGACACCAGACAGCTAGACTGGCAGACGTGCAGACGTGCAGACACAGACAGACACCCCAACAGGCAAAAGCCAAAAAGAAACACTGGACCCAGCGCGTAATCGTGCTTCAGGGCCATATTGGCCGGTGGTTTCATGCTGCCGGTGTGGTGGTGTCGCCCTGTCGTAGTACCAGATGGCGGGCAATTGCGTGCTACCAACCATGGAAAGGCGTGCGAGCACGTGATCTGGGAATAGCTTCGTACGAGGCATTCCCGAATCCCATGTACATCACTGCTCCACTATTCCCCTCTTCGCAAAACCCTAAAGAGGGGCCGTTGCTCAGTGGTGTTGTGGTGGTCGCTCCAAGTCTCCATCCAAAAGAAATCCCGAGAGAAACTCAATACGGTCCCGCGAGATTCCGAATACTGACTTGATTTGGTGTATGTAGACCGTCTTCCCGGTGCGCGACCACAGCTCTACATTGCTCCCTTGCCCACCCACGAAGCCAACTCCGCCGTGAGCCCGGGATTGAGTCCATGGACCGCCGTTGACCTCCAGAACCAGCAGCAGCACATGATGTCGCAGCCTCATCATCACCACCAAGGCCCTGGGAGCCATTACTTCACAGCATCCTCGCCCACGAGCCCTCCGCCCGCTCAATACGCTTACGATCCCATCTATCAGAGCAACAACAATGGCGGGTATCCATCGTCGACCTCCTCGAATGATCCGGCCATGACCCAGGAGGAGGCGGACCTCAAGCGGCTACGTAACACTGCCGTATGTTCCTTCTCGTGTCCCTGCTTCAAACCAAACAACCATGTTGCTTGAAAGAAAAACCCCCCCTCCCTCCACTTCCGCATCCCCCTTTGACCATTTCCCTCTTTCTAGACCGGTAGACTGCACCTGCAATGAGAGCGTACGTCCAAACTAACAAAACCCTATCAAGGCCAGCGCCCGCTTCCGCGCCAAGAAGAAGAAGCGCGAGCAGTCGCTCGAGCGCGCTGCCCACGAGAAGAAAACCCGGCTGTCGGCCCTCGAAACCAGGATTCGCGACCTCGAAGCCGAGAACCGCTGGCTCAAAGACCTCATCATGGAGCGGAATGATGTGCGGAAAACAGTGGCACGCTATGAGGCGGAACTAGAGCGCGGCAATGAGATGCATGAGACGAATGACGACGAGGAGTGTGAAGCGGATTCGAAGAGAGGAAGCGGAATGGTTGGTAGGGGTGATGGGAATGGCATGGGCGTGGGTTAGATGGTCATGAAAAAAGGGGGGGTGCAGAAGCGAGGCGAAACGGGAGACATTCTTTATATTTGGATTGGGCTTTTTGGGATTCTGGAAACATGGTTTCTTAACCTCTCTCCTTTTTTTTTTCCTGGGTTAAATAGGATGGACACTTGTTCAGGATTGGGATGCCGCAAATAGGGTTTCTGATTTGGTCTAAACGTCATGAATATGAACAAACAACGAATAATGATAACGTGTACACGGGGTATATACTGGACCTCTAGCATGAGTATACGCGAATATATAGCATAATAAAGCAAGAAAATAGCAAGCGGAAAAACGCAACTTCCACTTTCACCTTCACTTGATTAGGTAGGTAAGGTTCTTATTATATGGACATCTGGCGCTTCGTAGCTCCAATTCATATATTTTGCATTGGCAATTCTATCATCAGATCCACAATCATCATTCCTTCAAACTCACAAGACCTCATTATTTCTTGCGGTCACTACTTTGATTTCACGTTAGCGAGTGCTTAAGACGGCGGAATGTAAACCTACGTGCTGAGTCGCCTCGAGATCATCTGTAATCCTTTGTCGTTATCGGCATCGCGGCTAGCCTTCTCCAGAGCTGCGGCTCTGTGCTCGGTTTCCTGTCGCTCGACTTCTTCATGACTGGGAGGTAGTCTCTCGTTCTGCAAATCAACCTTACGTGCATCCTCGAAGTTGGTGATTGCGTTCTTAATACCCTCCGCACCAAGCATCAACGTTCCAGCTGGCAGACGTCCGCCGGAAGCAGTCTTGAGCTCTGTTACCCGTTCCGACTCCTCTCTCAAGACTTGGAAGACACGGGAAAGACGACCAACTGCAAGGATCTTGTTCTTAATAGCCCTTCTCTTGTACTCGATAGAGTCGGGATCCATGTTTGCGCTAACTGGAGGAGATATAGGACCGGGTGAGACCGTTGATGGAGTACCTTCCTCCTTCAACTCATCTTCGGAGCATGTGCTCAGAATTGCTATAAGCATGTCGGTGATCTTCTCGCCGACAAAAGGAAGAGACCAGGTGAAAACATCCATAAAATTTGGAAGCCAGTAAGGGTGCGGGGTGCAGTTGAATTGTCGGATGTTCATAACGTTGTTCTCGTACTTTAGTACGGCAGCTTTGTTGTTGTAGACATCAAGATAGTTCGGTGCCGAGAAGATCGTCATCACACTGGGGAAACCTGTAGTGCGAGTTTTGCGATACATTCGGTAACCAGCATCTTGTGCTTCATGGGCTCTGATAACTGAAAGGAGATTGTTCTTCTCCAAGAAGTTGCAGGCGGCTGGATATGAGAAGAAATATGAGCAACCTCGAACATGGTTATGAATGAAGTACTCTGAGGTCTTTTCTTGTCCGAAATCTTCAAGTGGATCTGCCCATAGAATGTCACACATTAACCCATGGGTAGGTGGCTCGCGGAATCGGTCAATCTGCAATTGTCAGTAAAACCTCAACTCTGTTGTTGTTTGGTACCTACACTCTTCAAATCATCCAAAGTATGTAATTCAGGGCTCAGACCGCCATGGATACACAAAAATTGTTTGTTCATTACAGCGGCCAAAGGAAGCGCGCAGAACGAATCCATGCAAGCTTCGTATATTCTTTCCGAATATTTGTGCTTACACTCGAGCTTGAAGGTGAAATAGTCTGTTAAATGTCTGCACTCATGATTCCCCCGGAGTAGCCACAAGGAGTTTGGGTACCAAATCTTTAGAGACCACAAGTATAGGACACATTCAATGCTGAAATATCCTCTATCAACGTAATCACCAAGGAAGAGGTATCTTGTATCCGCTGGATCGCCTCCAACCTCAAACAGTTTCATTAGATCGTAGTATTGGCCATGAACATCACCACAAACGGTAATTGGCGCATCCATCTCTAAAAGATTCGGCTCTTGTTTCAAGACCTTTGTGCCTTCCTCGATGATAAACAAAGCTTGCTCCTCTGTCAGACGTCCTTCACGATAGAAGTGTTGTTTTAGAAAGGCCAAATCGGGCTTCGAGGGATCCTGAGAGGAATAAAATTGCTCATCAGTGGGAGGACGCATTGCAGGAGCCTGAACATCTATGCAATTGAAAGTCAGCTTCGGTTTCCTAACCGCCGAGTACTTGCCAACAGCAATTTGGAAGACTGACCTTTACAAACTCGTTCCATTGTGCTCACTTGAGTACCATCTTCCATTGTGTGAAGGGTGAAGTCAATCTCCGGGATTGGCTTCTTCGTATTTAGTGCACGAATAGCATTGTCTATTTGAGCCTTCTCAGCGCCTTCAGGCACGAGCGGGGCGTCAGTGTCCATGGCGATTGGAACTGTTGCGAGATGCAACTATATTCCGAGTCAGAGGGCAGCCCTTCTATATGTGGACGGTATGCGACGAACAAATACTGGTTACAAAAAGTTCGCTATATAGTATTCGCCTTCTCAACAAGCAAAGTGATGGGCACACGCGCAGATTCTAGAGCAAGAAAGGCCTGCTACGCAAATTGATAGAAAGACTGTCGCTGCGATATCTGGGATCCGAGGGAACTGGCCAATATATTCAATGCTCTGGTAGGTAGCCGTTGACAGTTGTGGGGGCAAAAGGGGGTGAGCACTCGATTTATGTTGATGTAAGTAGACCGAAGGCGATATGAAGCTACGGATAGTAGCTGCCAAGTGTGGGTGATTATTTGGAGGGGAAGGGTCAAAAGTGGCTAGCCAGTAATTCACTGCTTACACACCCACTCTCAGCTCTCTCCACGCCAGGTCATGTATATTTTAGAGGCGGTGACTGGACATATAGGGTAGAGTACCTGAGTCTAGCAATAGTACTTCGTCCGTGCACCAAAGTCAACCTCGCAAACAGCCTCGTCAGGCACGCAAGCTCGCCAGAACCAACTCAGCTAATCCAAGAAGAAGGAATTCTGTTATAAGAAACGGAAGGGAAAACTGTTGCACTGACCAGTTGCCTAGATTGATACTGAGTCAGCAAAACGCTCCTATACATATGAACGATGCATGATAACCGTAAATACCGTATCCAGTTCACTTATGGAATATACTTGCTCACAGCCTTTAGGTTCTCACCCACTACTGGCCCAGGTACCATTGACAGTGTCTCCATTTGTTTCCCTACCAACATCAACTACTCTGCCCTATACATACAAAACTCTGCCTTCAACTTTGCCTCAATCCTCAACGGGAAACCCAGCCTCATCAGCCGAAGAGAAAGCTCCATATGTTGTATCTTCAGGCGGCCATGCTGCTCACCCAGACGATATAATTGCATCGTGCAAAGCATTGCAAGCATATATACAGAAGGTCCAGGACGATGCTGATCGAGAACTAAAGCAATGGCAAGATGCAATAGATGCAAGGGAGCTGGCTGAGAAACGTAGGATAGCTCCTGGATGGTTAGATGGTGCCACCAAAATATTGGAGCCAGCAAGGATCAACAAGCCCACAGGGCCAGAGTCCTCGCGGGGAAGTTTGATGGATGGTGATGTATCAAGTGCTGATATGTCAAATCTGAATCAAGCTGATGTTGGGGCTCCTTCTCGTGATGGGGAGGAATTAGACAGAGCTTTTGGTGGACTTGATGTAGGTAAATCATGAGAGCGAACTCTGATCTGTAACTCTAGCATTTATAAACTTTAAAAACCCAGACTACTGCATAATGGAATCACCAAGCAAGTTCTAACATATGCAAATATGAAGCACGTCTTGAAGAAGAGCTATCTCATTGTACAACATGGCCACGGTACATCTCCTCCACTTTAATAACCATATAATGATCCAGATAATTTTGAGATCTTTATCCTCCAAACAAATTAGCCGTACAGAAAGAGCTCATGTAATCTACTTCAGTCTCCGAGGATGATATGTTGATCGCAGCCTCAGGCACCACATAATAACATGACGACAAGCTTCGTCCGACTTTTTTGACCTTTGAGCATCACGATGCCTCCACGAATATCAAGGGTTGCCGTTGGGCCTTCAAAAGCTCGTAATCTTCCCAGATTGCGAACAAATTGTCCAATATGCTGTACAATCAAATCATTCACGACAACAACCCGATGTAAAACTAGCCAGTCCAATCTCAAAAGAAACGCGCCGGAACAGCCAAAAGACCGAGTATCTAATTCACAACATAATACTGCACTTCCAGATAATGCCTCTTCTGGAGCTGTTCCACGTGGCCAGCTTCGTGCTGCGTTAGCAGATCTGCAAAGAAATGCAGCTGGCTACACCAATCTATCTCGACTTCAACTTGCGATTCGCGGATTAGACCAGGCACCAGGGAAAGAGTCGATCAGAATAGCTATTCTAGCTTTAGCAGATGGGGGACAATCCTTTAAAAAAGCGAAGCGACTGCTGAGGACACTGCTTGCAGATCCATTAAATGAGAAGGAGGAAGAATGGGAGAGAGTACTACTAAGTGATGAAACTGAGAGCAAACCAATGCTCTTCAAAGTTGGAAAGAACGGATCGAAAGAAGCGCCAATAAACAGCGCACTCTTACAGGAGTTTAGTGTCGTGTCTCCAAAGCTGGAGGATAATAACCTGGAGATTCTAGTACTTGAAATTGATCCGCCCTTGAGAGATGCTGTAGAACTAGAGGACAGCTTTGCACATGCTGTGTTAATCCCCACGATTAACATCCCGACCTCGAATACTGGCAGGTATACACCAATAAGAACACCGGTCCACAAGTCTTTGGTTATTGTCGATGGACTGGCAGGTGCAGCAACGCTCTTATCTTACAAGCATGATATTAGTAAAGACATTATCGAGACTGCTGTGGACCTCCCAAGATCTCTCTTCAAAGAGACAAACACTATGTTCGTTGGCGTCCGATCTTTCCACGCATTAGATATTGCCATGGCCGATGAAGCTCAGCAAGCGTTCCGAAAGAGCGTAGAGAAGCCATGGGATTTCGAGAACGGATGGTTTGAAAGCCACGTAACGGAAATATCGACATGGCTATCAGAAGGAAGCTCACCCACCAATGGAGTGTTGAAAAAGCCAGTTCAATTCTTAATCCAATCTCTTCTAGATGACGCCGCAAATGCAATAAAAGCGGAACATAGCCGTCAATTGAACGTTGCACTGTCCACCAAAATTCCTGATGCGAAGATCGACATTCTTCGCCGAACACTCTCCAGTTGGTCAGAGCGAGCCCATACGGAGCTCCGAGATCAACTAGATATTGCCTTCAATGGACGCAAATGGCGTAAGTTGGGCTGGTGGAAGCTGTTCTGGAGAGTTGACGATGTTTCTATGATAGCTTCAGATATCGTATCTACGAGATTCTTACCGGATGCCGAAAAAGATATAGTATTCTTATCTGGGCGATTTTTCGAAGCGGGAGTTTTTGGACGTGACCATTCAAAGTCCAACAAACATTGGGCTTGGAAGGCAGTACAGGAAGTAGAAGTGGGCGGCCCTCCACCGCCTACCTTCAGAGAGCTTGGTGACATTCCAGCCGATGATATACCCATCAAGACTAAGCCAAAGCCATGGCCGCTTGACATACACAATTCTCGATTGCTTCTCTCCTTAGAAACTGTACCAGCGCTACAAGCCTTGGCACAGAAGCTGGTCATACAAACTTTAAGCACGTCCTCTTTATTCTCGACACTGGCTGGACTCATGTACATTTCTAATCTATCTACGACTGTATACGAAGCTGGAGCAGTTGCCTCTTTGGGTATAGTCTGGAGTCTACGGAGAATGCAAGGCAAATGGGAGACTGCGCGAAGCTTTTGGGAAGGCGAAGTGAGGGAGGAGGGAAGGAAGGCTGTTAGGGCTACGGAAACTTCTCTTGGTACAACATTTACATTACAGGAAGATCCACTGGAAGGCGCCGAGGAGCTTGAAATGGCTCAAAGGGCTGTACAAAAAGCTGAAGGTGCTTTGAAGGCATGCGAGTAGAATAGATTTAGTAAACCATGATAAGACATACTTGTTTGAGGATCTTGACAGGTGATTGTTCTGTGATAGAAATAAGCACCATACACGGTAAGAAAGAGTATATCGGACATTAAAAACATATACCAGTGTCCAAATAATGGATGTAGATACGGTTATCCATGGACCAACCTACCCAACCTTTTCAAGTTGTATATTTATGTTCGTACAGAGTCTATACCCAGTTTTGCTTTCGACAGTAAGCCACGACGACGAAGGATATCGTCTGATCACGTGACCAGGATTTCGTACGTTTTACAGCCAACATCAGAACGCCTCAATATACAAGCAGACTCAACTTTACCTGTGCAGCACATTATACCCTCGCCAGATAGCACGCGATTTCTTTCATTTATTAGAACACTTTCACTCATTAGTACCTGCTTGGATTGGATGGCTTCAGAAGATAAGAATGAACTCGGTGCGGCCACCCCAGGGGATGCGCCAGTAGCTTCGGATGACCTCAAATCTCCTGGAGCGAAAGAAACTATTGAGGATGGAGAGATTAGCGACAGCAACAGTAGCGATAAGGATACCAGGGATCATACATCTGGGGAGGAGGTCGACACCAAAAACGATTTGACAAAGGAAAGCCGGAACTCGAACGAGCCATCAACTCCCAACGACGCGCCTCCACTCCCAGACGAAGCACCACCTTTACCAGCAGAGCTGCCTCCAGCGATAGCAGAATCAGATGATGGTTGGGCACCTGTATGGGAAGAGGCCGCCCAGGCGTTCTATTTTTACAATCGTTTTACTGGCGCAACCCAGTGGACTAACCCTCGGGTTCCCGATGTTTCTCTTCCTCCTAACGACTCTTCGCCCGCCCTACCATCTGAACCACCAGCAGATCCAGTTGCGGGTGGCTATGATCCTGCTATACATGGCGACTACGATGAAAATGCCTGGTATGCACAACCAGCCGCTGCGCCAACAAACGAGGTCGCGATTGTGGACCCAGCAGCAGCATATACTGCGACCGCTGCCTTTAACCGATTTACTGGAAGATATCAAGCAGCAGAGATTACTCCGGAAAACTACAATGACGAGAACAAGAGCAAGCGCCAGATGAACGCCTTCTTTGATGTGGATGCTGCAGCGAACAATCATGATGGAAGAAGTCTCAAGGAGGAGCGGAGTGGTAAGAAATTATCGAAGCAGGAGCTGAAGCAATTTAAGGAGAAGCGGAAAGCTAAAAAGGAAGAGAAGCGTAGAGCTTGGTTAAGGGATTGAATCGGAATACCCTGGGTTTATTGCATGGGAAGGCGTCATGGAAGGAAAATATGGATAGAGACTATCATCTGGCGTTGGGTTTTAACAGCCTTGAATGGCTTGCTAGGTTGGTTCGATCTACGGATCGTCAATTGCATGGAGAGTTACGCAGTAAATACAATGAAAATCACTAGTATATCACTTCACCTCTTCAAACTCATAGGCTATATGTATTCAAGTTGGTTGACTCACCCCAAGAACAATACCCATAAATCAGATTATTGCTATACGAGAATGCACATTCGTTTGAAAAGAAGAGCATACAATCCTGCGTGGTTGGTTAAGATGAGTCCATGAAAATACAAAGATGTAGATGCATCATGTCCATCGAATTTGGGGATCCTTGCCGTCCAGGCGGAAGAAACGCCAATTTTAATTCTTTGCGGTTTGTATGATTCACGGGTATAGCCCGTTCTGTGATTTCATGCATGCGTAGTTATATTATAATACCATGTAGTTGTTGAATCAGAAGGCTTAACGCCGAGTGGACTTAGGAATTCTTTCGGGCTTCACTTTGTCTTGGCCTACAACAACCTCAGTCATACAACCCGTCAAAAAATCATAAAGTTGACGGAAAGAATTTTTAAATTTGAAACATTTAATGACTTAATTTTAACTTCTTTCGAAATCTGCTCTCTTAATATAGCTCTCCTGCTTTGCAATACTAGGATATCTTTAAGTTAGAGCTTGAGTGCAACACTTGTGGCGGCCTATATAGCCTTATTCACCTCAGAAGTTGCACAAAAAGAATTGTTCGACTATATTTCCTGCAGGTGCTATCTACCTCGCATAAGATTGACACCTTCTGAAATAATAAATGTATGCACCATTCACTCCAGAACGTCCGCTCCCTTTTGGTCATTCAAAACGTGTTGCAAAAATACGTGGTAGGCATGTTTCCTTCGGCTATTACTTATACTTCCGATCGGCGATAGCCTCATTCTCATTTCTGCAGCGGCGATTAAATGTTTGCCAAATACTATTGGTAGATTTCAGCTTTGCAGCGGAGATAATCCTTCGCCAACTTTTGTATTGGTAGATCCTGCACAAAAACGTCACATTTTGGTTCAATTCTTAATTTCATTGGTTCCGTAGTATATACAGTACCTGATACATATCCGAGTGCCCATAGAGAAGGTATTCACACCAATATTATCTGCGAAATAAGAAAGCCAAAGTAGCGTCATAGTCAAGATCACACAGTTAATCCTTGTCCCTGCTTAAGTATATAGAAACATCAATCCTCTTTCCTATTTTCAACACTCATAAATTTTGACAAGATCAAAGCATTTCTTTTCCGAATACATAAATTCTCTAAGAACCTATGATTGGTACTTCACTAAACCTATCCACACAAAGACAACATCATAAGTTCTGAAATAACTCAATATCAAAATGACTGAGCAACGAATCTGGCTTATCACTGGTGCCTCACAAGGATTTGGGCTTGAACTTGCACGAGTAGCTCTCGATCGTGGGGACCGAGTCATTGCTACTTCACGCAACCCTGACAAGGTCAAAGCAGCCATCGAGCCGTCTAAGAACTTCGCTGCTGCTCGTCTCGACCATAATGAACCTCTTCCACAAGTTAAAGCAGCAATTGAGAGTATTCTCACCATTTTTGGCACCGTCGACGTAGTAGTCAACAATGCTGCCTATGTACAAACCGGTATGCTGGAGGAAGTGAGCCCCGAGGATACCTTACGAGAGTTCCAAGCCAATGTTTTTGGACCATTGAATGTTTACCGGGCGGTTCTCCCGCACTTAAGAGAAAAGGGTTCGGGGATGTTGCTCACTATTGGATCGATGGCTGCATGGTATCCCATGCTTGGTTGCAACCTCTACAATGCTAGTAAAGCGGCAATTCGTTGGATTGGACTTGGACTAGCGGAAGAAGTTTCAACGTTTGGCGTCCAACATTGTCTTATTGAGCCTGGGTTCTTCAAAACCGACTTGCTGAACCCTACTTCGAATGTGGCGAAGACCGATGATTCTCAGCGAATCCCTGCATATGCCGATATGAACTCTACTGCCGATAACAATTTCGAGGTATTTCACGGAGCTCAATTGGGTGACCCTGTCAAAGGCGCAAAGATTATATACGAGGTAAGCAAATCTCTGGCAGACGCATTTTTTAGGTATACAGATTAGGAGCACCTGGCTATTTTAAAGCCAATATATCCTGGAAACAAGGTTTCTGGGGAATCCTAACACTTACTGTAGCATTTGATTCTTAAGCTCTAGCTAAGCTTCGCGAACCAAAGTTACTAACTCATTTGGTAGGTCGCAACTTCCACCGGTGCTGCAGCAGGCAAAAGACTACCCAGTATTCTACCGTTGGGGAGTGATGCCAGTGAAGAAATGGTCAAGGCTGCCAAGCAAGTTATTGAAGCTGTGGAAGAATTACGGGAAATCAGCGCTTTGACTGATGGGAAGTGAAAGAGGGTATTCATGTCAATAATGGATAACATGAATCACATAAATCTTAGGTTCGAATCGATAGCTATTTTTGTACTTTGTCCGTCCATCTATAATTGTTGTGGCCTCAGGCACCCACATCCCCAGTAATTAGCTCTACCTAGAATCTCTCCCTACGGAGAGCTTCCTTCCCTAGACTTATCACAATACAAGAAAGAACCTTAACACACGTTAACGCTGAGCAACCTCTCCTATTTGCCTATATCGTGAGTAGAGGTCGTTGACACCTAGGGATAAAGAGCTTCAGAATCTAATCGTTTGCACTCAGAAATATGGAAGTTCATGGACACTTTTTCCATTGTTAAAGTTTGCTTTTGAAATTTGGATTGTGGTTGATACCTTGATTCAAGACTCCCCCTTACTAAATGAGGGCAGATTCGCCTTTTCAATACTATTTCAGCTTCATTCATTTGTATGTAGCTTTGGTTTATTAACGCACACGCTCTATCTTGTTGAACAGACATATATTTGGAGCTTCCGACACCGATGATACCGATTACTGGTCACTGTTTATGAGGCAGTATCGTATATCACTACGTTATTTTGGCTTTCCTTAGCTTTCCCCAGGTCCTAGGGAACAATTTCCATGTTTCTTCATCTTCTATCATTTCAACTATCTCCCATTTCCCAGATTCCAATAGGATATCCTTGATTGGTCTATACATATGACACCCACCAATCGCAAATGGCCACACCAAATCCCAACACTCTGGCTTGAAATTTAGCAAGCCACTTTGTGGTGTTTATTGAGAACTTACTTTGTACTTTGCTGGTCAACCAATCATGACTTGAATGGTGTTCATAAAATATGAATTGGCCACCTGGCTTCAAAAGCCGATATGAGAACGCTGCAGCTTCTACGGGATTTCCTACTGAGCATAGGACTTGGATACTTAGAATACAATCCATACTCTTTTCTCTGATGCCGTGACTTTGGAGATCTTCGACCTGTTCAATGCCGCAATTAATTGGAGCATAAATATCTTGCAAACCAGTCTCCAAAACCTTGGCGGATAGCACATCCATAAAGCAAAAGTTGGGCTCTACCCCATAGATTTGCGTTACGGCGGACTTTTGGAAGCGTGGCAGTTGATTACCCGTTGCAGGGCCGAGTTCTAGGACGGCTCCGTAGCACGCTGCGACAAGATCTGGCACCGCTGTTGTCGATTCGGACTCAGCCGCTTGTTGCCCTATTCAAGTCAAAAATTATCGGAGGCTCGGTCAGAGGCGTTATAGGTGACTCACCTATAGATTTGAACAATTTTGAAAACGCAAAGTCTTTCCCACGATCTTGAGGAGAAGTACCTGGTTTTAAAGATTTGAAAAAGACTAAATTGCGTCAGTTACCTGATATTCTACAGAAACTTAACATATTACATCTCAAGAAATATCCTACTAGTTCATGTGGTTCAATGTAGGATGAGATTCGTCTTCTCAAGTGGAAGGGCATTGCGTCTGAGTACAAGTAGAGGGGTTGAGTGAATTTAGTATGCGTGTGTCGATGCCGGAAGTTCTGAAGAATTAGGTTGGAAAATAAGCGCTACTTATAGGCATCTGGATTTGACCCTTGTAGGAGTGGCTTTGCCGATTAGCTGATGATTCTGGGTAAGAAATTCTCAATTGGCTTGAATCCATCGTGTCCGAAAAATGAAGGAAGTTTAAAATGCCATGCTTTCAGACGGACGTAAACATTTGAGCCTGGTGTGAAAAATTTACACTAGTATTATATGTATTAGGCTTTCTAGTACAGGAGCCCTCTGTTAAGAATCGAAAGGATTTGATGGCACGACACTCCACATGTAGCATTCGCTCGCTAAAGCCCCTGAACCCCTTTATGGTGCATCCACTTAAGCGAGAACCAACTCTTACTCACTTTACTCACCTTAACAAACCTTTACGTTTACCGCCACTTCGACAACCCTGCGAGTCTGACTGCCTGTGTCGGTTACAATATAAGCCTGGAGTTGGTATTAGTAATCCCTGTTGTATTGGGTCATTCCGTACCGCTACCTGCCACGAATCTCGTGATGAGCTACTACTATCTTCTACTCCCGTATTGCATTGCACCCCATCACAGCCCACTACACCCAATTACTATCTTCCTGCCATGGCTTCTGTCTAAATTAGCTCTTCAATTTGGTAAAAATACGAGCATGTCTTGCTTTTCATTATTCCATCGAATTTGAGCTGCGCATCACCTTTCATATTTTTAACATAAGCTACCGAATCATCTCCGCCATTCGACATTTATTCAATCAAATAGCCCCCAAACTTATTATTCCAAATTTGTTTTCCCCTAACTATGTACGACCACAGAAACTATTGTTCTAAGAACTCTAATCCCCTTGATTGTGCCAAAGGAAACAAATTAACCAGTATCATAAGCTTCTGAAAGTGATCAGCAAACTCCAGTTGACGACGTTGTCAATGGAGGTCCATCCTCAACCATATCAGAAGCAACGGCAACAGCATTAATGCAAACACTAGCAGAAACAGAGTTAGGAACATCGGTCAATATTCCGCCGAACAGAATTCCCTATATTACTGGAAAGAGGTAAGTATACTGAGTGTAGCAGAGAGACATCGTGACAAAGGCTCGGATTGAGTTCTGGCGCTTGCAAATTTTGGAAATTTGAGTTGGCTAGGCTATTATGATATTGTACGCAATTAAAAGTTTTCAGGGAAGAATTGGGATCTCATAGACGATTTACAGCCAAGAAATCGTCCCTACTCTAAAGCTAGTAAATCGATTGTGCCCTCGATTTGTTACCATAGTTGAGAATTCACGTAAAAACTTAGCAATGCTATTTTACCCAATACCTCTGCCAACATGCTGGGATGTCTGGCTTGAATCTCTAGTATTGCTTTGGTTGAACAAATTCAATAAACGTGGACAGCGTTCAACAGGAATATATCTTCAAGTAGACGCTCACAGGCCAAGCTGCCTAGCTTATCAACTCGTGAGCGACATTTAGAGACATACGAATATAGGCTGCAAGCTGCTCCGGTAAAACGCAACAACAGGCAATGGGGGAAATCATCTTCCCGATCTTACTATTAAGCGGAAAATGGATATTGCTGATATCACGTGAACGCGCGTGTGATCCACCCCGCCTTTTCTAGGATTATTTGCCTTTCCTTCTTGACAATAATTTCTGTGATTCCCACGCGACAACATGTTTCGAACTTTGAAAGCGGCTGAGAATGCTGCAATAGAAGGCTGCAACCAGGGACCGGACACGCAGCAATGCGAGGAGTTCATGGAGGAGTTTTTGGTACGTGTCAAAGTCGCGTTTGTTCTGCAGGCATCCCATTGGACTGTACAGCCTTGTCAGTCTTCTACAGGGTAGCTTTCAGTAGGGATGGCACTGACTCTGATATCAACAGAGCAGCTCTCCACAAGCCTCGCCTCAAGCCTCACCTCGCGCTCAATCCTCTCGAACTCGAATACCTCCCTCACAGTCTCCCAGCGTTGTCACCGAATACGAAAGACCTGTAACTGTAACCACGCTACCACTGGAAGTCAAAGTCCCGTTAAAATCTGTTACGGTTACACCCTCGAATCTTCGGTACGAAGTGAAGCTGCAGCAAGACGATCACGCTCTGAATGAACAGCTCAGAATTGAATACGGCGCTGAGAAAGTACTGAAAGTTCTTGAACCACTCGTCACTGCAAACGAAGCCCATATCGAGGAGTGCGCACAAGAGCTGGCAGAGCCCAGCATTGTCTACAATGATGTGCCAGCATCCAACAACAAACAAAAGTTGAGAAAGCACCCAAGTCATCGAGGATTAGCATCTGCCGATGCACAGATACAGACGCGGCCAAAAGCTATGTCGGCACCAAGACCATTAGAAAATATGATGGAGGATCTCACACAAAAAAGCGCAATGTCTGCGACCCAGGCAAATTCAGAATCTGTGTATGATCACTTTCCAATTAAACACGAATCGGGAACCAAAATTACAAAGGATCATTCCGTGATCACAGAATCTACAGCGATAACATATGGCGAAAATGATACCGGTCATGTGAATTTCGACTCATATATGCCCGCTGCAGATGAATCTGCTGATAATGGTTCGCAAGATGAATCATTTGTGCAAGAAGGTGAAGTTAGTCCAGTAAAATCCTACGAGCCTCGGACTCCTGCGCCAGCAGTCAATCCGTTTACACATAAAGGCAGCGTCATGAGAGGCCATGAAATGTTTGGTGCTACTCAACCTTCTTCAATCGGTCGGCATCTCCCAAGTGGTGTATCCTCTAGACCTTCACCTGAAATCTATAATGATTTTACGTCCCCGATAAAAGGAAAACCTCTTGCTTCATCACCACCGCCATCTTCCCCCTTACTAAGACGTAATGACACATCGCCATTACAATCATCAGCTCGTAACCTCATGCGGGCTAAATCGATGGAAGAACAATCACCCCAGGCTCAGCCACATACAGTAACTGAACAGACACAATCTTCTGATTTAGGGCACAGGTTTGTTAGTTCATTTCCAGTCATGGAACCACGCCAGTATATCCCTATGAATCAATCGCAAGAGAGGAGGGTACAACAGCAATCATCCATTCCGCGGTCAGATCCTGGTAACACGTACTCGGACTCAGACATAGAAATGGATGATGCAGCAGAGAGAAAACGACGCATAGACGCTAAAACACGAAGACAGTTGTCAGAAGTCTCAGTGCAGCGTACCGATGTCGAAGTTCCGTCTACAGGACGGAAGGAACGACGCCGCAGTACAGAGGAAGAGTATATTGCACAGTGTAGTGGTCTAGATGCTAGAGACACGCAAACTCAGCCCCCAACTCAAGAGGTCATTGCGGACTCGCAGACTGTCGAGCTACCGACCTTCTCCACAGCTCAAACGCATGTACCAGAGTCGGATTCTGAAGGCCGGCTGCCAGCATGTAAACTACAGTCCGACGTAGGAGTCATTCCGGAGACGAGCCCACCGTCCAGTGACCATTGTGCCCCCATACTCCCTATGGGGGATGTTGCCTCACTCTCTTTTGGTGGCGAAACTCAAGATATTGACGCGCCAGGTTTTACTCAGGATATTGGGTTTGAGGAAGTCATGCATCCATTTTCCTCTCAAGAATCTTTACGATCACCACATCGTAGGAGGGAACCAGTTGTTCCCAATACCAATAATGCACTGAGCAAGGAAATTGACTTTAGTGACATTACTAAGGGATCTTCTACGCCGGCGAAGGGCAATCGAATGCCTATATTAGATGAATCACCATCTATTGGGGAGACCGAAGCATCGTCAGTCAAAATAGCTCAGGACACACACATTGCGCTGATCGCTAGTGGAGCTGCGAATATAAAGTCTCCCATCAGACCTGTAGAAGAGGCAGCTAATAGAAACATGAATGTTGGTGATGTGCCCGTGTTATTCACCAAAGAGCCAGTAGAAGAGGTTATTCGAATTGCACCCAAGAGGAAGTTACAAAAGACAGGAACCCCAGCCAGTACTGTCCAAACACCAACTCCGCGACGCTCATTGAGGGCAAAACCAACTTCCACATCAACAGTCACGATGCCACCGAGTCGGTCGTCAAGGCGATCATCATCAGCACTGTCTACTCCACTTTCTTCTGTTCCACCATCAATGCCTAGCCCTATACACGACAGTTCTCCGTCGATAGTAGCTGCTACAAAGTCAACAAATAATCGTAAGCATGCTATTCCTAAAGTTGAGCCAGTTTCAACAAGAACAAGCAAAAGGAAAGGTGCCCCTACGCGAGACAGCAGTGGAGATCCTCTCGCAGGTCCCACTACTACCTCTGTCATGTCTCCCCATCAAGGACTTTTTTTTAATATGGCTTTTGCGGTATCTTACGTGAAACAGTCAAAGGAGAAAGATGGTATAGCTAAAAAGCTCTCGGCCCATGGTGGTCAGATATTAGAAGATGGCTTTGGTGTTCTGTTCGAGCCTCTTACGCTTCAAAATCAGGACACTGATCTACATCTGTCGCCTCTTGCTCAGTCGGCTGGATTTGTGGCTTTGATTGCAGACGAACACTCGCGTAAGGCCAAGTACATTGAGGCGTTGGCATTAGGCCTACCGTGTTTGTCAGGCCGATGGGTAGATGCGTGTGTTGCGAAAGGGCAAATCGTTGGCTGGGCTCCGTATCTATTATGTGCGGGTCATTCCTCATTCCTTAATGCATTCCCTTCTCGTATGCTTCGGCCATATTCTGCTATTGATGCTAGATTTGCCGAAACTTTCGAGGGACGTGAAAGAATGTTGAATGGGATGTCAATTCTTATCGTGACAGGGAAAGGTCACTCCGCCGAAGCAAGGAAGGCATACATCTTTCTTACACGGATATTGGGGCCGTCTCAATTAGTGCAGGTTGTTGATTATGACTCAGCTAGAACAAAGCTCCTGGAATACGAAGAAAAAAGTCAACCTTGTGATCTTGTTTATGTTGACAACGAGAAGGCAGCAGACATCGGCATCTTTGGTTCAATTTCTGCTAGTAGGTCGAATAAGAGGAGATCAAGGGCAGTAGACAGTGCGACTCCAGCGCCGAAGCGGGTACGAATGGTGAATGACGAGGTCATCGTACAAAGTCTAATTATTGGTAAATTCTTAGAAGAATATTTATGACCGACTGGCTGTGTTAAGTAAGATAGACTTAGGGCATATGGCGTTTGCTAGAGCATAGGGCACAGGTGTCATAGGCTACGGCCGCAAAAAGACATGGCGTATATTGACTTTACTGGCATGTAATATTTACCATCATTGACCGAAATAGCATGGCATTGTATAAGCGAACCTAGAAGACATTGGGGTGTTTGTTCTATTTCTTGTAGTCATTTCTTGCTATAACATAGGCGCCAAGTCTCCAGTACAACCTCAGGTCCTAAGCACCAATGACGCTAGTACTCTGATGTCATGTTGCAGCTGTTGCAACGCAAAGCTGATGTAGCGGGGTGCATATACGTTTTAAGCCCAAGAACTCGTTTATAAAGAAGCAAACGTTATCGTATGTGGAATATGAAAGTTCGCAGGTCTTAAAGCTCAAGCCGTAACTCTCTTCCACACAGCTTGATCCATATCACAACTATGGGTATTCCAATTCAGGTCATGACTTCCCTCCTCTTTGGATTTATGTTGACACCGGCTTTCTCTCAACCGCTTCCTCTCTCATGCAGCGAATCTATCATGACTACCCCTCGCTTTGGCACCGCCAACGCAGTCTTCACCGTCTGCTCCAACCTTACGATCCAATCCACCCCAGCCATCATCTATAACACCCTCGCCGACTTCTCTCGATATCATGAATGGAACTCTTTTGTCTACGATGTTGATCTCCCAGATGGCGTCGAAACCGTAGAGGACCTTTATGTTGAAATGCCGATGACATTTCACACGCAGGGTTTGCTAGTCGGGGTGAACACGACAAGTCAGGAACGACTCACGGCGTTGGAGGCTGGATTAGAGAGACCATATATTGCATGGAGATATGACGGTGGAGAGGCGGGAGATTTGCTCATGCAGGCCGAGTAAGTTGCATTTCTAGTTGTAGCAGGGAAGAGGTAGTGGGCAAGGTGCTAATATAGGAGATAGACACGTTAGTTTACTTGTTGAAGTCGATGAAGGGACAAGGTATGTGAGCTGGGAAACCTATTATGGACCCGGGGCTCTGGCGGTTTCGGCTTTGAAGGAGAAGTTGCATGAGCAATTTGAGGTTCAGGTGAGTTAAATATCCTCGTCTTTGTTGGACTACTACAGCCTGTAGTTCGTTAGGTTATTTTTTGGGAGGGAAGCACTTCTCTCAAGGAAATTCCGAGAATTAAGATAACCCATATAGAATAAGTCACTAATTTTCTAATGACGATAGGGTTATGACCTTAGAGACCGAGTGACAAACTCTGTCACAGTGAAAACGTAGAAGGAGGTAGAAGGAGGTAAAAGGTCTCACTCGATCAGGAAGTGAGCATCAAACCTGTGACTCCAGCAACGGTGCATAATAGCATACAGATTTAAGTCAGAAGCGTTTCACACGAAATAGACCATTAATTTAGAAGCCCTATCACGTAGCTGCCATTCCTCAATTTGATTAAAATCCAAGGACAAATACGAATTTCATAGCTACAAATATTACCTCATAAACAAAGCAGCAACAAGGCTTCAAACCAAGTGAGAAATCCAGGACAGTGGCATGATTCAAGACTGCTTAGCTAAGTCATTCAAATATATTTCATGATTACCTATCTTACCTACCTTTCATGATCCGGCGGTCTAACTTTGTTAGCTGAGAACTAGGCGGTTAGGGTGGCCGTAAGTTCTGATACGATTGTTTAGTTGAGACAGGATAGAAATTAATATGGGTTCTGGAAATCGCCTAATGGACATTATATTTTCGCTTCAAGATTCACTCACTTCACTATTCAAACAGTTCTTGACATAAAAAGAGCACTGATACCAGCATATATCCCATAAAATCTCTACAATTATCATACTCACTATTTACAAGTTTTGAATAGTCTTGAAATAAATTCCTAGAAGAGCTTCTGCTTATTCACATAAGTTTCGTCAGAGTTGTTAGTGATTCTACTCCTTTCAAGACCAGATTGTGTCTTGTATAAGGCGAGACCAACTAAGCGAGCAGCTCAGGGGGTGTCATGTGAGACTGCATATCAGAAATGTGAAATTTGTTGCGAGCTGTTTCTGGGACCTGGTTAGACTTTACGCTACATGACTTGCTGCTGTTTGGCACTATCGTTGGCTGTGAGTTGGTTAATATTGTATTTTGAACGACCAAGAACAAATCACGACTTAGGGTAACTGACTCAGAAGCCACAGCTTTGCAACTCTCTACCTGGGCAGCTCGATCACCTTTTAAAAGACCCAATCTCACCCCACTGCCGCCACGGTGGAGTGCCAGACACATTGCTTGATAGTATTCTTGAAGAACATTGATTTAGGTCCACACACGGGCTGGGGTGCTGGTTTGCTTCTTTGTAGGAAGTACTTGAGAAACAGTTTTGCATATATTGTGATCAATTACTCTCCTTCCCGTAACATCGCCGCAATGTACGTCTACGTGGCTTGCTTCGCTTGCCAGAATCAAGGGACTGCACACAGTTGCTTTGACTCCACTGTCTTGGAGATACCATAAGCAAACTTGAGTTAGTGTTCATGAGATTTTGATTCTTAGATATATCTATTCACGGAGCAATTTCCATGGTGTTGAAATTACATTTCCCAGTGCTAAGCACGTTCCAACTCCCCAGCAATGATATCTAACGCTCCTTTTGACGCCAAAATTACCCAAATGCCTACCTTATCTTAGGTTACTGGTATCATATAATATATTAATTCATCAACTGCCTCTGTAAATGAGGGAAGGACTGTGGTTCAAGTGGTAGTCTCGTCCACCAAGACCCAGCGCTTGTCAACTTCCTTCTTGCCAACCCTGCTACCAAAGGTCTCTAGTGTGCCTTTAACTTGCGCGGCAGTTCTCTGAGGGAACTTTTTCTTCAGCACCTCAATCATACCAACCTTGCTCAAGTCACTGCCTCTGACTTCATTTCTGAAGAGTTCCATGTCCTCTGATGGTAAGAGTTTCTTTGGCTTGTCTGCCTTGGACATATCCTGCATACTTGCTGGTAAAAACATGCTTTGCGGGGTTTGACTTGCAGCTTTTGCTGGCAAACTAGAAGTCTTTGCATGCTCAGAAGCTGCTGTGAAGAATGGTTTTACGGTCTTGTTGGCATTCGGTGCGTTCATGGCTGAGGCAGATGGCTTAAGGGTATCGAGAGGTACACGAGGAGGTTCCATCTTGGTTGTTTTGGAAGATGAAGCCCAGTATTCTGTTGAAAATGGATCGATGGACTTGAGCTTTGGATCTGAAATTGTTAGAACACTACTTAAGCAAACGAAAGCAAACGACTCACTAAGAATAACCTCCATACGATATGCCACCAATTTGACATGCGTATTCTTTTTGTGTTGGTCTTCCCAGCATAAACCTGTAGAAATAGGTTCAAGATCCCCTTGTACTACTAGACGCTTCGAGTTGACAACCACATCACCTTCATCGTCCAAGAACCCTTCCATGTCATCAACGTCATCATCGATCTCTTCGTCTTCACCATCGCTGTCCAAATCCTCGTCACCCTCTTCTTCTACCCATTCAGCCTCGCTGTCATAGTCGTAATTGGTGTTAGGGAGGTCTCTTCTCATCGGATTTCTAGCCAGCTTTGCAATCCCGTTCACAGGTCGGCTAGTGTATGTGCCCCTATATGGTGGTCTAACATCCTCCTGAAATTTGAGAAACTTCATTGGGACCTTCCTGAGAAGATCGCTTGTTCTCTTTATCTGTGAGTTCTGAGAGTCGGTGGTGAGATCAATAGGACGTGAGGGGTTGCCTGCAAACTCCGCCATGATTTCTCGAACCGGTGCACACTGCAAACCACGGGTTGCAGAATGCTGCTTGGCTAGGTGGAATAAAGAAACCGCATTGAAGGAAAGTTGATAGCCTGGGCTTTTGTCCCCGTTGATGTAACTGTCTACTAGTGCTTGAACTGCAGCAGAAGCCTCCTCATCTCGTTCAAAGCGATTAATTGGAGCCAATGAAACATCCTCCTTGAGAAAAAAGGCAGGAAACATAGTGTAGTAAGGTGATGTCTCTGATTTAGTTGGCGTGTCGAGAGCAGGATTGAGAGTAGGATGGGCAGCCAACGTTGGATTACTCGGATTTGAGGGTGCTGGGCTCATAGAACGAGCCTTGATTTCACTCTTTCCAGCAGGCGAGGCGGCTGGCTTTCCGAAGAACGAGTTGATCGGTTTTTGCTTCTGTAGCTCTTTCTTCTTTTTCTCTTCAACAAGTTGCTTCTCCTCATCCTTCTTTCGCTTCAATTCGGCCTTTGCAGCTCTCTCGGCTTCATGTGCTAGCCGCTTTTCTTCCTTCTCTGCCTCTTTTTTCTTCCGTTCTGCATCTTTCGCGAGTTTCTCGGCTTCTCTCTCTACCTCTCGCTTTTTACGCTCCGCCTCTTTTATAGCCCGCTCAACTTCCCTCTTCCTCCTCTCTGACTCTTTTGTAGCCTTATCAGCTTCTTTCCTCTTCCGCTCCGCCTCCCTGGCGGCCTCCTTTTCTGCCCTTTCGGCATCCTTAATTTGTTTCATGATAAGTTCCTCCTCCTTTTCCTTGAACGTGAGCTTCCGTTTCTTAGGCTGTGGCGGGGCTGCACCATTCATTGCAGCAAATGCGGACTTTTGTAATGCTGTTGGTCGCGAGAGGGCCGACACGCCAGGCATAGGTGAGGTGGTACCGCAAAGTGAAGGTGTCCGTGATTTCGCATCGCTCAGAGAAGCAGAGCTGCTTCGCCTGCTTAGAGTAGGATTGACTTCGCCCTCCTGCTGTTCTGTGCCAATACTGACAGGTGGGCTGGGTATCGAGTTGCCGTGCTCTTCCTTCGGTGGCGAGTCTTCTTGGGAGTTGAAGTCACGAACGAATTGGGAGTCTGCTGTGAAAGGTTTCTCAAGGTCCCCAAGCTCTTCGTCCGTCGAATAGCTATTGTAGTCTCGTTTGAGGGGCGTGATGGCATCCTGGGTTGCCATGGTGAACGCGTGGTGGGATCCAGAGAAGGCAACGCCTACCAATGTGTTGCAGTCGTAGTTTGTAAGAGCCAAAAGAGAAATAAATGATATACACAACAGCGTTCCAGTAATTGTTTCTAGACTGTCCCTCGGCGTACAATCAACTGGTTGGAGTTCTAGTCGTTGAGGCTCCTTAAAGATTTGTGGAGTGGTGAAGTCGCGTCACGTCCCGAAACGCGCTTTTCCTACTGCCAAAACCACTTCGCTTATTATATTCAGAACAGGTACTTGGCCTCGTGGGGGCCAATGTTATGGCCGCATTCATTCTATCCTACAACCCTTCATGTTGAATAAATAACTGAAACCCCCGAGAAG
>Ga0247810_10000769_pt1 | contig 26727 bp, 19 predicted proteins | sample UWRJL119311C1_FD_179918 | JGI IMG/M metagenome (GOLD analysis project Ga0247810, IMG submission 179918) | Plant litter microbial communities from Arlington Agricultural Research Station in Wisconsin, United States - UWRJ-L119-311C-1 | ecosystem: Environmental > Terrestrial > Plant litter >... | reverse complement strand
GGAATGCCTCCATGGACTCGTCGACAATGGCGCGGATCTCGGGGCCGGACCACGGAGTCTCGAGGTAGCTGAAGTTGAACGCCTGGTGCATCTCGTCGGGACGAACCCAGTTCGCGAGTTTGGTGAGAGGCTCGACCCACGCTTCGGCGCAGAGAACGCGGTCGCCCTCGAACTCCTCGAGCACCTTGTGCCAGTCGCGGTAAATCTCGTGCACACCGGGCTGGGCCCAGTACGGCACGTCGACCGCTTCTCCACCCATAGAGCCGCCCTCTTCGCCGTCGGCGTTGCGCGGGGCGAAGTAGTCGGGCAGGCCGTCGACCTTGATCATGCCGTGGGCGACGTCGACGCGGAAGCCGTCGACCCCGCGGCGAAGCCAGAACCGGAGAATCTCGCGGAACTGCTCGCGCACCCACGGGTTCGTCCAGTCGAGGTCGGGCTGCGAGCCGTCGAAGAGGTGGAGGTACCACTGGCCGGCGTGGCCGTCAGGGTCAGTTATCCGCGTCCAGGCGGCGCCACCGAAGACGGACTGCCAGTTGTTCGGCGGGAGTTCGCCGTTGGCGCCCTGCCCGTCGCGGAAAAGGTAGCGCGCGCGCTCGGGGGAGCCGGGCCCCGCCGCGAGTGCCTCCGCAAACCACTTGTGGTCGATAGAGGTGTGGTTGGGCACGAGGTCAACAATTACCTTGAGGCCGAGGCGGTGCGCCTCCTGCTCGAGGCGATCGAAGTCCTCGAGGGTGCCGAAGATGGGGTCGACGTCGCAGTAGTCGGCGACGTCGTAGCCCGCGTCGCGCTGCGGCGACGTAAAGAAGGGGGAGAGCCAGACCGCGTCGATGCCGAGGTCGGCGAGGGAGGGGAGGCGCTGCATGATTCCGGTGAGGTCACCGATACCGTCGCCGTTGCCGTCCGCGAACGACCGCGGGTAGATCTGGTAGATGACGGCACTGCGCCACCATTCGGTGCCCTCGGTTACCGCCGTTTCCGGCAGAGGAAATACCTCGCTGATTCCGGTGTCAATATCGGTGGTTGGCGGTGCTGCCTGGTCGTTCCTGGGCAGCGCGGATTCCGGTGCACTCTCGAGCGTCATGCAAAAACACTACGGCATGCCCCTTGCTCGGCTCCCAGTGCGCACAAACACAAGCACTGGCTTCCCGCTGAAGAGCGGCGTACTATTTCAGATTCTGTCCACTGTGTTTCCAAAAATTTGGCGACGGAGGCCAGAACGGCGTAACAACCCTCTGGCGGATGCTAGTCTCTTACGGTGCCAAACGGCGCCGCGCAATCATGACCGCGCGGTAACGGTACGCACGCCCCCTTAGCTCATTGGTAGAGCACTTCCTTGGTAAGGAAGAGGTAGTGGGTCCGATTCCCACAGGGGGCTCCGTGCTCCATATCGGACAGCCTCAGGGCCATCCGGCCGGAGAACGCGGCGGGGTAGCTCAGTTGGTTAGAGCACACGGCTCATAATCGTGGTGTCGCGGGTTCAATTCCCGCTCCCGCTACAGATAAAGACCCTCTCATCAGGAGTTTTCTTGGTAAGAGGGTCTTTTCTTTTTCCTCGATATCGCTCACCTCCGCTTTAGACTCCGGTTTAGTTGGAAACTTGGAGAAAAGTTCTCCCCTGCCTTTCCTCCCCAAGCCATGAGGAAACGAGATTCGATCTGGACGGATCGACTGTTCCTCGAATCGTCGAAGGGGCAGGGGGCTTGTCGAAGATGAGAGCTCTCGTCGTCTGGCGGGGGCAGTAGTAGTGGGTGCGTTAACCTGATTGAGGGTCGCAAGCGCACCAGCGGGGGCGTGACGGTGCGGCTCGTTCTTTGAGCGGCGGAGTGCCAGATGACGACCATTCACGACTTGTTGGACCAGTACGCCCGACTGGCAAGGGACACCCGTGAGAAGGGTCTGCTGCTGGAGAAACTGGCCCTGTCGTATCTCACGACGGACCCGGTGTGGACTGCGCAATTCGAGGACGTGTGGCTGTGGCAGGACTGGCCTGGCCGCAACGGCAAGGTCGACACCGGTATCGACCTCGTTGCCAAGGAACGTTACGGCGACGGCTACTGTGCCATTCAGTGCAAATTCTTCGCCCCGTCGCACGCAATCCAGAAGAGCGACATCGACTCTTTCTTCACCGCTTCCGGCAAGCATCCGTTCACCAGCCGGATGGTCGTCTCTACCAGCAACTCATGGTCCAAGCACGCCGCAGACGCCCTCGTCAATCAGCAGATTCCTACCTGGCGCATAGGCGTAGATAATTTGGCACAGTCCTCTGTGGACTGGTCAAACTATGTCTTGACCGAGCCTGAGACCCTCGAACGTCCTCCGATCAAAACGCTTCGCCCCCACCAAGTGACCGCGCTGACCGACGTGGAGCAGGGCTTCGAGGAGACCAGCCGCGGCAAGATGATCATGGCCTGCGGCACAGGCAAAACCTTCACTAGCCTGCGCATCGCGGAATCCATCGCTGGCCCAGGCGGATCAGTGCTGTTTCTCGTACCCTCGATCGCGTTGCTGTCGCAGACCTTGAAAGAGTGGTCGGCCGAGCGTGCAATGCCGCTCCGCGCGTTTGCGATTTGCTCCGACAATAAGGTCGGCAAGGTGTCCGAGGACTACTCCCTCTCCGATCTCGCATACCCAGCGACTACCAACACGGAGCAGCTACTGAAGGAAGTCGCCCGCGCCTCAGCACCGGACGGCCTCACGGTCTACTTCTCGACGTACCAGTCCATCGACGTTGTCGCCCGCGCACAGGCAGCGGGCCTGCCCGACTTCGATCTGGTGATCTGTGACGAAGCCCACCGCACCGCCGGCTTCACGCTAAGCGGGGTCGATGAGTCTGCGTTCCTCCGCGTCCACGACGACACCGCGATCAAAGCCGACCGCCGGTTGTATATGACTGCGACTCCGAAGATTTACGCGGAATCTGTGCGCAGCCAGGCGGCAGAGAAATCTGCGGTTCTTGTGAGCATGGACGATGAACAGACCTTCGGGCCCGTTTTCCATCGCCTTGGCTTCGGCGAGGCCGTCGAACGGGACCTGCTCACTGACTACCGGGTGCTCGTCCTGGCCGTTGATGAAGGATCGATCGGGTCGAATTTCCAGGAAAGCTTCGCCATCGACGGCGAGCTGAACATCCCAGACGCAGCCCGGATCGTCGGCATCTACAACGGCCTCGCCAAACGCGGCGTCGAGGGCCTCGGTGGAAGCGTTGCTGACCGGGCGCCGCTGCGTCGCGCGGTCGCGTTCTCCCGCTCCATCAAGGACAGCCAGAAGGTCCAGGGAATGCTCAACGGCTACGACGGCGAGCTCACCCGCCCGGCCGGAGTGCAGTTCACTGACGACGCAGCACGCCCGCTCGATTGGGCAGGTAACCCAGACGAGACCGGGCGCCTGCGGTTAGAAGCGAAGCACGTCGACGGAACGATGAACGTCCTCGTCCGCAACGAAATGATTGACTGGCTGAAGGCCGACACCGACCCCGGCGACAATGTCTGCCGCATCCTCACCAACGCCCGCTGCCTCAGTGAAGGCGTCGACGTCCCAGCGCTGGATGCGGTGATCTTCCTCAACTCCCGCGACAGCCAGGTCGACGTCGTGCAATCGGTAGGCCGCGTCATGCGCAAAGTCGATGGCAAGGATTACGGCTACATCATCCTGCCGATCGCCGTCTCTGCAGAGAAGACCCCCGAGCAGGCGCTGAACGACAACACCAAGTACAAGGTGGTGTGGGATGTGCTGCGTGCATTGCGTGCTCACGACGAACGGTTCGAAGCAAAGATTGAACAGATCGATCTAAACCGCCGCACCGATGACCAGATCCAGATCATCGACGTGCGCGATCACAGCAACCCGAACGGAGAGTCCTCCCTCCAGGACGGCCAAAAGGACGCTGCGGAGCCGCACCCCGATGGGGTGTCGGTTCCGATGGACTGGACACAGATCGGTGCCGACTGGAAAGAGGCGATCTACGCCAAGATTGTTGAGAAAGTGGGGGAGCGGGACTACTGGGAGAACTGGGCACACAACGTCTCCGACATCGCCGCGCGCCATCAAGCGCGTATCACCAACCTCGTCACCGGCTCCGACGAGTTGCTGAGAGCCAGGTTCGAGGACTTCCTCGGCGGGCTCCGGGACAACCTGAACCCGTCTATCAGCGAGAAGGACGCGATCGAGATGCTGTCCCAGCATTTGATCACACAGCCCGTCTTCGACGCACTCTTCGACGGCTACGGCTTCAGTCAGCACAACCCCGTGGCCCTAGTCATGCAAGACATGGTCGACGCCCTCGAGGGCACCCGACTTGACACTGAAACCGAAGAACTTGAAGCGTTCTACGCCAGCGTGAGCAAAAGCGTCAAGGGCATCACAGACGCCGCCGGTAAGCAGACAACGATCAAACGGCTGTACGAGAAGTTCTTTGCCGGTGCCTTCAAAGGCACCAGCGAACGGCTCGGCATCGTCTACACGCCCAACGAAATCGTCGACTTCATCCTGCACAGCGCTGATGAGGTACTGCGCATGGAGTTTGGCGCGACGCTCTCTGATGAGGGCGTGCATATCTTGGATCCGTTCACAGGGACCGGGACGTTTATAGTCCGGCTGTTGCAATCTGGGTTGATCAAACCTGAGGACCTCCAACGGAAGTTTCGGCATGAGCTTCATGCCAACGAGATCGTGCTCCTTGCCTACTACGTCGCGGCCGTCAACATCGAAGCCACCTATCACGGTCTGCTCCCCAACGGAGACGTCAGCCCGTATGAGCCGTTCCCCGGGATCGTACTGACCGACACATTCCAGTCCTCGGAGGACGACGATCGTTATGACGACGGAGGAATCTTTGGCGACAACAATGAGCGCGCCAAGGCGCAGAATGCCCTAGACATTCGCGTTATTGTCGGGAATCCGCCTTACTCCATGGGCCAGGACTCCGGTAACGACAACAATCAAAATGTGAAATACCCATTCCTTGATGCGCGAATTGCGAACACGTACGGTGCTGACAGAGGTCGCGGCGGAAACAACTCGCTCTACGACTCCTACATTCGCTCTATTCGATGGGCGAGCGACAAGGTCAAGGATCGCGGCGTCATCGCGTTCGTGTCTAACGGTGGATTCATCGACGGCAACACTGCGGATGGGCTCCGCAATAGTCTCACCGCAGAGTTCAGTTCCCTCTACATCTTCAACCTTCGCGGCAATCAGCGGACTGCCGGGGAAGAGTCACGTCGCGAAGGTGGGAAGGTGTTTGGATCGGGCAGCCGCGCGACAATCGCCATCTCGATCCTGGTGAAGAACCCGGATTCAAAGAAAATGGGCGAGCTACGCTACCGCGACGTTGGTGACTACCTCACTCGCGAGGAGAAACTCAGCATCGTCAAGCGTTACGGCCGAATTGGGGAGGTTCCTTGGGAGACTTTGACCCCAAATACATCAGGCGATTGGCTGAATCAGCGCGACGCCTCGTTCTCAAAATTTTCGCCGCTTGGGGCAAAACACGACATCGTAGAAGGCGGTCCACCCAGTATCTTCTCGACGTATTCTCGAGGGCTTGAAACGGGACGCGACTCTTGGGTTTACAACTCGTCCCGAACACAACTGACCAAGAACGTTTCTGCTACGGCCAAGGCATTTAACGCTCTTTTGACTTCTTACGAAGCGTCCCTTCAGAACGCGAAGACAACTGATCGCAAAGCGCTAGCAGCGACGTTCTTTGATCCAGATCCAACTCAGATTAGCTGGACACTTAGTCTCAAAAATCGACTCATAGCACGACGTCCTGTAGACATTGTTGACAGTGCGATGACATCCAGCATGTATCGCCCATTTCAGAAGCAACTCGTCTATTTTGATCGTGCTTTGAACCACATCCTTGGTCAGATGCCGAGAATCTTCCCTACTTCGCAGGTCGACAACATGGGGTTTTACACAACAGCTGCTGGGGCGGGGCATGCGTTCACCGTGTTAGCGCTCGATTCGATCCCCGACTTGGCGATGTGGGGTTCTGGCAGCGGACAATTCTTCCCGCGATACACGTACGAACCGCGGGTCGAAGGGCTGACCCTGTTCGGAGACGAAGAACCCTACACACGCGTCGACAACATTGCAGATGAGACTGCAACCGTGTACCGCCGCCGTTACGGTAACAGTGTCACCAAGGACGACATCTTCTATTTCGTCTACGGACTGCTGCACTCCCCCGAGTACAGAGCGACCTACAGCGCCGATCTCAAGAAAATGCTCCCTCGCATCCCTTCGCTCGTTGCAGCTGGCGACTTCACAGCGTTCGCGGCGGCGGGGCGAAAGCTGGCCGACATACACATCAATTACGAGAGCGTTGAACCCTTCCCTCTGGAAGAGGCTGTCACCGGTACCCGCGACCTCCGAGTCACCAAGATGAAGTTCAAGGGCAAGCCTGGCGCCTGGGACAAGTCGAGTGTCATTGTGAATCCGTCGCTCACTCTGCTTGGCATCCCGGAAGAGGCGCACGAGTACACGCTCGGCTCCCGCTCGGCGATTGGATGGATTCTCGAGCGGTACCAGATTAAGACTGACAAAGACAGCGGCATCGTCAACGACCCGAACATGTGGGGGGAGGAGCACGGCAATCCGAGCTATATCGTCGATTTGCTCAAGAGCATCGTCACGGTGAGCGTTGAGACAGTCCGTATAGTAAATTCGCTTCCAAAGCTGGAGACCGCCAATCATGAGTGAACGGCGTTCAAGGACGGCATCTTACTTAGGTGATGCAAGTTGGATGTGACGGGCCTGCCGATGCCAGGCGACCGAACATCAGCCTGGACAGGCGGCGTTCCTTCCTATCAGGCCTGGTGCGAGCGGATGGCAACAGCGGGTCTCGACATGGAACAGCGAAGGACGATCGCGGACTCATATCACCTCGTGCGCGAATACGGTGAGAACGCGATCGATCTGCATTCCTTGCAGCTCATTGCTTCGCACGGCCCCCTGCACGAGCTCGGAGCGGGCGGGGGCTACGTCGCTGGTTTACTATCCTCGATCGGTGCCGACGTGATCGCTTCAGATTCGGAGCCTCCGGCTTTGCCTTGGTTCCCTGTAAAGAAGCGAGCTTACGAGGAAGCCAATCTCGATGGGCGCACCCCACTATTGGTGTGGCCCTACATGCATGCGCCAACACACTGGCTCGCTACGAACCCAAATATCCGCAAGGTGATCATCGTGAACGACGTTGCACCTCGGAACCTCAACTCGCGCGGTGGCGGGTCGTACCATCAGGAACTCTCCGACAATTGGCGCGTTGTGGAATCGACTGCTGTCAATACTGGGTGGCGGCTCTACACCGACTACGTTCACGTGTGGCAACGGCTCTAAGCGACGATTCGCCAGCTAAGTCGTCCAACGCGCTAATCCCTCACGGCGGGCAAGCGGCGGGGCTGTTGTTGGATATCTGCAGCCTGGGCAGATCGTGCGCACTATACGGCGGCATGTGAGTCGGGTTGCACCAGCGAGGAACCGCAAAGGTATTCGGTCCTGGGCGGCAGTCACGGTTCACGCCGATCGTTTGTTTACGGTGAAAAGAACCGTGTGCGGGACGAATGCGAAGGAAACGCTGCCGTACCAGTAGGCTGAGCGCGTTCGGCCGCAGCATTGCGCGGGGTTGGTGGCCGGGGGAGTACAAAGTGCCCGCTCCCGTCCGGTCTTGGCGAGCGTCATGTCAATCCTGCGAGAGGATTGTGCACGACAAAGCGTTCAATTTCGTAAGACACCATTGATGGTCAGGAATAGCCGGGGGGTGCACGTTGACGAAATTGCTAAGAGTGTTGCTGACATTCAATGCGACATCGCTGTTGATTGTCATCTACCAGATCAAAGCACCCTTCCTCTATCGCGAGCTTCAGGGTGTCCACCAATACCTCTTCAACACCGGTCTCCTGCTCATCCCTGTGTTGCTGACGGGACTGAGTATTCTCCTCAGCCGCGGACTGGGGAAAGACGCGTTTACAAAGGGGCAGGTTGCTTCAATCGAATACGCGAACAACGCTTTTCTTCCGAGCTACCTTGGTTACTTTTTTGTTGCCCTGAGTATTCCAGACCTTAAAACGCTCATGTTTGTGTACGTGATCCTCTTTGTATTCACCTACTTCTCGCAAGCGCTGTATTTCAATCCCCTTTTTCTCATTTTTGGCTACAAGTTTTACAACGTCACAACTGCCGAGGGCGCTGTGATTTTTTTGATTAGCAAGAAGAATTTTCGAGTGCCAGCCGAAATTGATATCCCCGATGCGCGACGGATCAATGGATATACATTCCTAGAGAAAGATTGAACATGGACCAGATTTATGCGCGCATCAAGCGTCTCAGGACAGCGCCATATCGGCGGGTTGTGTCGGGAGAGAAGCTCTTCGAAGTCGAAGTTGCGGAAGCCAACAGCTGTATTGAATACGATCCGAGCACGTTGCTCGACGATGATGAATGGTACAAAATCTCTGGATTCACGGGGAGAGCGTTTTGTCTACCAATGCTTCTTACCGGCCTGACATCCGTTGACGTCGACGAATTGTCAAAGGACCAGTTCGACAACATCACCTACTTAGTTTCAGTTCAGGACGAACACTACTTTTTCCAGCGAGTCCGTCCGAACGCAATTATGCGTAGGAAAACAATTGTCTTCGGCGACGCTGCCGTCTTAGAGAAGCCTTCGAACCGTATCGTTATCAATCCCCAACCGGACGCAATCTTCATTCCCGATTCGGACGTTCTACTATTTCGAGACCTTGCTGCCATCGCGCCAATTTTTCCGGGCGTCGATGAGTTGTTCCGGGAGGCCACGGACTCGCAAGTTCAGGAGTTTCTAGACTACGATTTCCTCACAACTGAGCTGCAAGCAGTAGATATTTCAAAGCCGAACCGAAAACGTATCGCCCTCGCGCTAGATACGCTCAGCAGCATGTCCGGTCCGGACAGAGACTACGTTTTCACTTATATCCACGAGTACAGCGTCGACAGACTTCCATTCGATTCGAAGACGGGCGTATTCACGGTATCCACGGACGACGAACTGAAGACATTGGTATATGGGATCGAGCAACGCTTTTATACGACACAGGTGGGCTCCGAGAAGCGTCTAGCAAACTCGATCGTGAGAATATAGTCGATCCGCCGGCTGGCATCTCACGTGCGAGCGCGACAGCTGACGCGGCCGGCACGCGCGGATCACATCTAGTCAGCGATCGGCGACGTCAAGGGTGGCCGACAGGGTGAAGGGTCAGCTGCGCGGAGGGCACTTAGCCTCGGGTGCCCGAACAAGGCTGATGGGCAGCACGATCGGGACGACGAGCACCACGACGCTGCCTACGCGATAGCTGTCGGCGTCCTAGCTGGCTTTACGTACTCGGCTAGCGACGCGACGCGCACGAACAAGCGAAGAGTTCGCATCTTTGCGTGCTTCAGAGACGATCTGGTCTCGAACGCTCTTGTTGCTCAGGTCGCGCAAGGGGACGGAGCGCGAAGGAGTGCGATCGATCTTCCCAGGCGTCGAAATGGTCATAGCGTCACTCTACGTTCTCTCACTGACAATTTCATAGGTCTAGGTGCTGGATCCGGGGCTGCGGCGCCGGTACTCAGCAAAGATCATTGCCAGCACTCCTGCAATCAGACGCAGGTCGTTTTCATCGTCTTCCGTGAGGTCATCCGTTTCGGGCGCATCAACAGTCAGGAGCCCGTATGAGCCGGTTGGCGAGGAGATGACACTGGTGATGAACGTGTTGTAGCCGACTCCCGAGCCAGCCCACTCATCGGCTGGCGCGTTGGCAATGTTGTCTACAAAGAGGCTGCCACCGCGTTCCAATAACGCAAGTGCTTTGATGGCGCGCTCAGTCCCGGGAACAAATGGGTTCGGCGACAACCTGTAGCCTCGCGAGTTCCATCGGACGACGGTGAGTCCCTCACCGTCGTCGTCCACCTTGTAAACCACAGCGCGCAGTCCGGGAATGTCCTCGTGCACGACCCACGCGATAGCGGTCACAGCCTGATTGACGAGCTCACCAAAAGCAGCAGACCTCTCCGCTTTTCGCATATCGGCTAGGTCAGCTGCAGCCGAGGTGATTTCCGCGAATGTGTCCGCGAGAAGGCTGTGCCGTGCAGCGAGGTCAATTACTCGCTGGTTTGCGGCCGCCTCAACGTCTCTTTCGAATGTCTGCCGCCAACGGTGTCGGACGACCTCAAGAAACACCACCACGACGAGTACGACCGCGCCGACGAGAAACCACCATCCCGAGGTGCCAACAGCGGTGAGCGACAGTGTGGCCGCCGCTGTCAGAACGGGTATCAGCCACCCGGCGTGCCGATCGACTCGCTTGCCGAACGAGATCAGCCGCTGGGCTAATCGGCCTTCTATTGGCTGCGGCTCCATCACTTGGTCAGCATACGGGCAACACCGTTGGCACTGACCGAATCACGACTTGCGATTGCACAACCTGTTCCGGTTGAGGGCACAGAGGCCCGCCGATCCCTTTTTTCGACTCAGCCTCGTCTCGCTTCAAGGGTCTGGCTTTCTACCCCCGATAATGACAGTTATCCGTACTATCGGGCGCTGAAATACATTTCGTGATTGGAACTGGGTATCGGCAGCGTCGTGACTCTACGCTGACGCCTCCAGGGCATGAGGGTTCCGAAGCCATAGCTCGCGGGTGTGCTCACGAGAATTTCGCTTTGTGAAACACCCAGCGACAAGACGCCATTGGAATGGCGCGGCAAAGCGAGCTGCACACTCGGATCATGCTTAGATGACTGCAACCTGGAGGTGAGTTCTTGTCAACGGTATTCGAATCTTGGTCCTTTGAGCGAGAAAACGCGGATGCCGAAATGCAGGACGTCCTCGCACTGAATAAGTCGAATAAGAAAACACTCGGCTTCATGCCTGACGAAGCGTTTAGTCAGAGAGCTAGCCACGAGGGCCTTGTGTTGGCCATCGACGACGGCAACGTTGTGGGGTACGCGCTGTACGACTTGCCTCGCACATATGTCAAGCTCATCCACGTCTGCGTTATTGCCAGCCAGCGAAGGACAGGGCTGGCAAAGCGGATCGTCGAACATGTCATCGAGAAGAACGTGACGCGGTCCGGGATCCTCGCATCGTGCCGGGCGGACTACGACATCGACGAGTTCTGGAAGTCTCTCGCAATGACAACCCGTTCCGAGCGCGCTGGGCGGAGTGTCAAAGGTTCGGTTCTGAAAATATGGTGGCGGCCACTTGGGGCCTTGGACCTTTTCGAATCGGCAGCTCTGAGTTCAAAGCTCCCCATCGCGGTGTTGGACACTAACGTTGTGAGCGACCTTTACTCGTCACCCATGCAAGAAAGGCCGGACCGGGAAGAATCGTCCGCGCTAGCCGCGGATTGGCTTCTCGATTTTGTGGAGCTCATGGTCTCGCCGCAACTGGACAACGAGCTGGCAAGAATCGAGGATCACGCGGAAAGGGCGATTCAACGAGGTTTGTCATCGGCACTTCCGCGGCTGAGGAGCTACGCCGCGACCAGCTCGGGGTTGGAATCTAGTCTTCTCGCGTTCATAGGCAAGGTGGAACTAGCGCGAGATGAAAGCCTCCGTGATGATGTGAAGCATCTCGTTGACGCTGTCGGGTCTGACGCGCGCTTCTTTGTCACCTCAGACGCAAATTTGATACGCCTTCTAGGTGGGCATATGGCGGAGGAATCGGATCTCCGACTTGTTCGCCCGTATGAGCTCGTCACCCAGCTTCTCGGAAATTCCGGTCGGCAGCGGTTCGAGTCGAGCGTTCTCGAGTCCGTCAACCTTCGCTGGGAGAAAGCGGACGGCTTCGACATCGTGAAGCTCTCTGATTCATTTGTGAATCACGCCAACGGGGAAAAGTCGAAGAAATTCGCTCGGCGATTGCGCGAAGGCGTTGCGCACAGCAAAGCGGGCGAGGTTTCCGTACTGCTCGATGACCAGCGACGGCCCGTCGCGCTACTGGCTTTTAGGGTAGCTAAGAGTCGACTGGTCGTTTCGTTGATTCGGACTGGGCGGGACTACGCCGGGACCACAGTCGCATTCCAACTAGTGCGGCATCTTCGCAGGATCGCTCTCGGGCACGGACTCGACACCGTGCAGGTAGTAGACGAAGAACTCGTCGGACCAATATTGGAGTCTCTGGCGTTAGACGGGTTTGCGAACGCTGACGGCGGCCCGACCGCGACGCTGTCCACCGCCGTCGGACCAGAACACTTGCCACTCGGGACGTTCGAAACCGCGGCAAGCGTCGCCGCGGTCGAGCGCAAGTACTGGCCACTGACATTGATCGATGAAGTAACGGAATGTTGGATCAGTCCAATACAACCTCAATACGCCGAGATGTTGTTCGGGTACGGGGACACGCTCTACTCCGACAGGAAAGCTGGCCTCGGGCTGTCTCGCGAGCACGTCTTTTACCGGGCCGACCAGAAGCCTCTGCCTGTGGAGCTGCCCGCCCGAATCCTTTGGTATGTAAGCAGCAACAACAAGGGCATCGATGTACGTCTCATCGTTGGGTATTCGCGAATCATTGAGTCGGTCGTGTTGTCCGCGCCGGAGGCGTTCGAGCGGTTCCGACATCTCGGCGTGTACCGTCGTAACCAAGTGCTCGACGCGGCGGGCAAAAACGGATTGGTCAATGTCATACGTTTCGAGGACACTGAGATGTTCGCTCGTCCAATCAATCGAGCCGCGTTGGCCCCCATCCTCGAAAGGCACCAGGTGAAGATGCCATTCGTAACATTGCGGTCCATCCCTAGTGCGCTTTTCCATGAAATTCTCGACTTTCAGCGAGAGCCTGAGGAAGAGGCTTGATTTTGCGTTCCGTTCTTCTGTCGGTGAAGCCCCGATATGCGAATGCGCTGCTCAGCGGCACCAAGACCGCTGAGATACGTCGCCGATTCCCCGAGTTGCCTCCCGGAACGGTTGTGTTTGTCTACTCGTCCTCTCCGGAACGCCGAGTCATTGGCACCTTTGTAATCCGCGCGATTCGTCGCCTCCCTGCTGATCGGTTATGGGCCGCCTACCCCGGACAGCTGTCACTTACTCGTCAGGAGCTGCGGGACTACCTTCGCGGGTGCCGCCAGGGTGTAGCGATCGAGACGGCCGACGTTGCTCGTTGGTTGCGACCAGTGAGTCTGTCTGAGTTGCGCCTGTGGTCGGGACTCGACGTGCCTCAGAGCTGGCGCTACCTAGATGACGCTCAGTCGGCGGCGATCCAGGTCGACCCTGATCTTCCCGTTTCCTCGAGTCTTTCTCTAGCCGCGAGCTTCCAAACATCAAGCTCGGCGACTCGGAGCGAGCTTAGGGCCGCGAGTTAAGCGCTAGCGCGCAAGCATGACTCGCTAGTCTTGCCTGGCGTTGGAACGGAGCTAGGCATTTTCGGCGACGGTGAGCGTGGAGCACGTTTCGAGGCGTGGTTTTCTCGACACGTCGTTGTTTCCCACTTATTCGCCGTCTCCAACGCCGTGGGCGCCCTCAGCTCGCTAGTGTCGCAACCATGAATGACGCGGTTGTTGCAAGTTATCGAATTCGGCTCCGGTCGTTGCAGTGGGCGAGTTCACTCCTTCGGCAACTCAGCCACACGAACGACGAAGAGGCCGTTCTAGTTGCAGCGAACTGGGCGCTGAGCACTGTCTACGACCTGTCTGAGGCGTACTGGAAGCTCCACCCGACTGTCGGCAAGGGAGTTGTAAATCAAGACGCCCACTTCACATCCCGTCAAGGCGGTGAACGAGTTGGCGGCTTATTGGTCGCCCGAGGAAAGATGACGCATGAGCTCGCGACGGTGAGTGCTGTCAGTGCATTCAAGACGTTGCCCTACGACTTCGCGCAGTTGACCGATTGGGCTTGGGCTGCACCGACGTGGCAGACGGGTGACCTTCTGGACGGCCGTACTGAGTGGTACCGGCAACACGCCTATGCACGGCCGCTTTGGGTACCACTCGAACAGGCGGAGTGGTGGTTCGTGGAGAACGGTCCGACGTTTGTCACAGGAGAAGCGGTGACAGCTTGTGGGGATTGGGTCGAAGGGGTTTCGCCCGAGTTTCTCGAGCGGGATGAGCTGACTGAAGGAAAGAATGACCAGCTTCACTAACGAACTTGCACGGTCACTTTCCGGCTGTCCTCGCCATGAAGCCAGTTGCGTAGAGCGATCCTTGTGACGAAAAGAGCGTTGATTCCGTCGATCATCTCTCTCGCTTGTTTGCTGGGGAATGCTTCGAGGTCGTCGAAGCTGTCTCTCTGAAACAGCTGCGCGCCGTGCGCGAGTATGGATCGCGTCCCATAGATGGTCTTATGGAATCTCGTGGAAGTTCCGTCAGTAGTGGGCGCTTGGTCGATGAGGAACTCTTTGAAGCGTTTGGTGATTGAAAATATCGGCTGTTGACAGCATTCACATGATTCCGGTCGAATCTCCTGCAGAAGTGCTTCGATCGCCTGGGTCGCAGATATTAGGGATAGCGACGGCGAATAGCCGCGTTGCTCAGTCGCGACTCGGAGCCAGTGGCCGGCGCGGAGAAATTTACTTTGATATTCGGGGGACAAGGCGTCCCAGCGAGATATTGCTTCATCTATCGAGTTCGGGAGCGCAAATACGGAGCCGCCGGGATGGTTGTAATACTCTACGTCGTCGATTCTCGCTATTGGAGACCAGTTCTGGCGTGGGAATTGGTCAGCTGTTTCCCACGAGCGATGAGTTGGGTCGGGTTGCCGGTGAAGACCAATGCATAGTGACTGAAGTAGGAGCTCGTACTTGCGGAGAGCCGCGGCCGACCGGTCGGATGAAACCGACGTGTCTGCGACATCGTCGAATTCGACTTCGAGCCAAACCGGATAACGCTGGTCCACTGAGAGTGGCTCTGCCGAGGACGGCTGGTCAACCAAAGGAAATAAGGCAAATTTCGGGGCCGACCAGGATCCGGTGATGTTCCCTTGGGACAGAAGCTGCCAGCGGGCGCGCCTCACCCCTGTCTCCTCTAGGGCGACCTTCAGCGTGGTCCGCATCTCCGCAACGGCCGCGCGTCCCCAATCCGCAATTACCCGCGTCACTTCCCCGCTATTGGTGAACTCAATTGAGGAGGAAACGGTCGCGTCGTCGTTGTACGAGACCCAGGCTCGGTCCTGAATAAAGTACCCGGCGCTCCTTTTCAGGATTGATAATGCCTCAAAGGGGCGGTAGCGGTCGAACTCTAGATCGTTCTTGATATCTCGCATTTTCTGACGCTATCGAAGAACTGTAAGTCGAGAGTCAGGAAGTCTTTCACTGCGCCTTGGTTTGGCAGCGGGCGAGACGGCTCCGACAGGTAGGACGTTCCGCAAGATGTGACCGCCACGTCAGGGCCCTAGCGAGGACATAGGTTGTGCATATGACGTCACTACCAGGCAACGGACTCACACAGCAGCAAGGGGTTTTGCTCGCGACGGAGTTGCAGAGCGCGACCAACCTCCTACGAGACGGGCGCAACACACTTCGAGCGATGACCTATGCGTCCCGCGGTACGGACAGCGTCTACGCGTTATTGTCGCTCGGAGCGGAGAAGTTGCTGAAGGTTTCCATCGGCCTGGCGGGTTTGGAGGCAACGGGAGAATGGCCAGCAAAACAGCTCCGTGCTTTCAGCCACGGTGTGATCGAACTCGATGACGAGGTGCGGTCTCTGATGAAGCTGAACGCTAGCCGGGCTGAACATCGTGGCTACACGGATCCCGCTCTCGCGGCTTTGGAATCCGATGCGGTCTGGCCCCTCTTGCGGGAAGGCCTCAAAAACTACGGCAGCGGCGGTAGGTACCATTATCTCGACTGGATAAGCAAAGAGCCCGCGTTCGACAGCCCGCGCGGATACTGGCAGTCGATCGAAAGTGAAGTTTTCACGCAGCAGCCAGACCTATTTGCGCTGTTCTCCTCATCCAAGCCTGGCGACTCGGAAGCAGCGAGGCAGCGCACGAACGATGCCATAGTCGCAAGCCTCAACTCGTGGTGGGGCACCATCCACACATTCTGGGTGCAAGGTGCGTTTGGAGCCGACGCACGCATGATGAGTAGTGAGATCGACCCGGTCGGACCCTTTGCATGAATCGTCGCTGTTGTAATTCGGTACAACTGAATCAATTCAGGACAGAGAGTGGGTGCTCTGGTGTCTTTTGAAGCCCCTGCTCTCATTGGGTATCAGGAACGGATCCAGTGGCTGGGTCGCGAGATACTTACTTTGGCTGAAGTGTGGCCGACGCGCGTTCGCGCAGTGGTCGTCGGGATCAACCCGTCTCAGGTAAGTGTCGACGCTGGGCACTATTACCAAGGTGACGGAGCTCGCCGTCAAATCACGAGGCTCATTCGCGCCGGGGTCCTGACGCCCCGAAGCGGTGAGCTTGTTTACGAGAGAGCAGCATTGGAAGCGGGTGTCGGGCTTGCAGACTTGGTGCGTCGACCCACCCCAGGGGAGAAGTCTGTTCCCGCTGCCGAAAGAACATACGGCAGAACGCTTTTCGAAGCGACCTCGCGGCTCGGGATGTGCCGCTCATAATTGGTATCTACGCTCGACCAATCAACGCGCTCGTGGGCGGCAAGTCCGAACTTGGGTTTCAAGCGAAGCGCACGTCGTGGGGAGCTCGAATCTTCCGAATGCCAAGTCCTTATGACAAGCCAGATGTGGTGGCGAAGACGATGGCAAGCCTGAGGTTCGAGTAGCGTGTCGAATCGATATGCGACTGTACCGGCTGATGTGAAGGTCAGTTATCGATGTTTTCGCCCTCTGGTCGGGTCATGAACTGAGCCTCCCAATCCCTCGTTTGTCGGATCCGTGGCGGCTTCTTTGCGTTCTCGAGCCAACGCCAGCTCAGGTCTGAAAGCTCAAGAAGCACCATATTTCGCGGACGGTCGTCACGACCGAGGGAGACGACTTGCTGCCCGGAGGGCAGAGTGATGTCGTCGGCCACGTGCATGTGGCCGTGGAAAAGCAGCTTCGGCACGATGTCATCGGCAACTCGCGTGACGAGTTCCCGCGATCGTCGCGAGTAAGACAACGCTTTCCGGCTGAAGCCCAATGGATTGTTTCTGAGCATGCCTTCTGAAGCCGGAGTGCCGCCGTCAATCGTTTCGTGTGTGAGGAGGACGTCTGCGTGTCCGCCAGCGACCGCGCGCGCAACGTCCGCTTCCGTGGGTAGCTCGCTAGGGAACCAATCGACCCCCTCTTTTCGTCTTTCGAAGTCAACCGAAGCGGCACCACCGAAGGAGACGAACGTTCTTTTACCGGTCTCGAAGCGATAGCCGCGGGGGAGGACCTGAACTACTGTGCTCAACGGCACGGGTTTGCCTGGGTGAGAGCTGAACTCGCTGTCCAGCCATCCCCAGTCTTCGTGGTTTCCCGGCGTGACAAGCACGCGCGAGATACCGGCGCGCTCGCACCAGAAGTCGACAGCATCAAGAAACTTGCGACCGCGAGGGTCGCGCCAGATCCCGAAGTCCCCGACGTGAAGGATCGTTTTCACACCGGTGGGTTCGCGGGCGATCGCGGGAATCGCTCTACCGATGTACAGAGTATTGGAATGCCAATCTCCAGCGACGATAAGTCGCTTCTCGTCAGCATGCACCAGCGGCGCTACCTCCAGAGGTGATGGTCGCGGGTCGTTCGCCATTCATAGAACCTCACCCCGCTCGACCAAATTCGACATCGCTTGGCCCTCGGCCATTGAGATGAAAGCGATGTGCTCTATCCATTCGGTTCGCTGCGCCGGTGCGAGCTCGTCCCAGCTTAGATATTGCCCTCCTGTATCGGCGCACAGCTGGTTCGCCGCGCATCTAGCTGTCTCATCAACGACAGCCAATCGGAACGAAGGCCACTCATCGCGCCAGTTTGCTTCAATCATTTCTTCCCGCATTCATCTTGTTGTGTCTCGGTCTGGTTGCCGCCAAACCAGGAAATCCGCCATCTAATCGCGTGCTCACCGCCAGTCGTCCGACTCGATGATTTCGCGTACGGCGTCAACGTCGCCGCCGTCACGGAGCCAAGCGACGGGCGTCTTGCGCCCATCACCGACGAGACCGCTTTGGGGTGTTGCCATGAAGCCCGCGACGCTTTGCCAGTCCTTCCGCGGGGTAATGATCGTGATGATCTCGCTGAGGCCAGTAATCAGCTTCTCGGGCGACCCGACATTGAATTGCCAGGTCGGAAAGCGCCACCGGCCCGAGATCTGGACGCCGTAGAGACGCCCTTCGGAGAAAGCGGTCTCCACGGCCTCCTCGTTCAGCTCTAGAAAGTCGCAGACCTCATCGAGCGACAGAGTGGCGACGAGGTTCGACAGGAAAGCCTCGACTGCGCCCAGTTGCAGTGCCCCTCTGTCCACCCATTTCGAGGTGGCGGCCAGCGACTCGACTGTGAAATCCCCTGACTCCACAAGGAAATCTCTTTGTTGCTTTGTAAGCCTTTGGGCCGAGATGGGCTTCATCGCGAGAACGGTCTCGGTGAGCGCGTCCAAAAACCAAATCGGGTCGTTGCTGAGCCTAGTAACGGCCTCAGCGAGACGCCGAACGGCTTCGTCTGATACTTCCCTCGACTCGCGACCGTTGCGGTCACCAGAATGCCTCGGCGCGGTTACTTCGTCTGCAGTCACAGCGCCATCTTGCACTTACCCTGGCAGCGGTGCAACGCTGTTTGATCGCCGGGTGTCCGCGGCACTAAGTCAGACTATGAGCCGATCAAAGCCATTTTTACTCGTTTACCAGTGAATCGGTTCTATCTACAGACCTAACTTGTCGGTGGAAGAATTTTTAGGAAAATATTGCTGTGGCTCGGCCCCATAAGCCGCCGTCTCGGTCTTCCAACTTGCGACGGGTGCGGTGGGTGCTCAGTGAGCGTTGGAGGCCATGCCGCACGTTCCGCACACGCCGGGTTTGAGTACCACCTCCCAGTAACGGTGAAAGAATGCACCAGGTCCTTCGTAGTGCGTGATCGCGTGAGCCAGGTCCAGACGCCCTTGACCGCATCGGCCACAACAATCATGATCTTGTATGGTCGGGTTTGCCTTCTTTTGACATCCCCTGTGGGTGCACCCGATGTAGGTGCCTCCGGGGCCGGTCCAGATGTTTCTCTCCGGTAGATCAGGCACTATTGAGTTCCTTTCGGCAGTACGTGGACGGTCCGATGCTTATTCTGCACTGCTCCGCCACGGGCTGGCGTCCTGCGCACTTGCATAGCGCCGTCGCGTCAGGGCTCGGACTGAATGTCCATCTTGCCGCGTTGAGGAAAAGGCCGGTCGCCGTACATAAGACGCTGGACTTGCGCTCGGTTAGAGCGCGCCTTCGCCGCGGCATCGTTGTAGTAATCCCGAGCGGGCTTTCCCCCAAACTTTGCTCTGTCGAGCCACCGCTCGATGTCTGGTGGGATTTGCTGCAGCCGCTCGTTTGTCGCGCGCAGCATCGTAAGTTCGTACTCCGCATCGTCCCTCACGCGCTGTGTGGCGATCTGAGACGTTTCAGCGAAGCGCTTAGCCATCTGAGCCTGGTGGGTCGCGAGACGAGTCTCTGCTCGCGCAGCAGCAAGCTCGAGCTCCTTGGCGGCGATGTCGGCCTGTCGTGCGTCAAGACCCGTCTTACGGTTCCCGAGGCTGACGAGCAGGGTTTCATAGGTCGCCTTGTCGTCGTAGACGTCCTCGACGGCGTCTCGCAATCGGTCGGCCTTGATCTGGAACTCGCTACTGCTGAGATGCTCTTTTGATCGCTCGGTAACGCGGAGCTCTACGTCATACCCTGCGGCCTCCATGTGCTGCCGCAGCTCCTTATGCTGCCGTTTGAAGTCGGATGGCCCCTTGAAGAAGTCCTTCTGTGAGAGGCGACCGTCGTGAGTAACGGGTGCGAGCATCACCTGCAACTGTGGGCTGTACTCGTCAAGGTGGATGGAGAAACCGAAGATGTTGCTCTGGCCAAACTCTTCGCATGCCCAGTCGAGCGACGCGCCCATATGCGAGACGGCTTCTTTGCTGAGGCCGTTCTCTCGCCAGTCCGGGTTGTGATCGTAGAACCACTTTGGATCTATCTGGAGAATGATGCCGCGCATCACCACCGCATCCGTGCGGAGCGATCTTTGAACAGTCGCGAGGCGGCTATTCAAATAGTCCTCGAGCTCTTGCGACGGCGGCTTGCCGTCGACTGAGCGGAGTTCCCGGAACCCATCTGCTCCGTCATTGACCCGCGTGAAGTTGTGCGTCGTGCGGTCGCGGACGATGTTCTTATTGGCGTGCGCGAACTCGAAACCTGCTTTCCAATCGGCGTCCCGCGCGATGTGACGAACGAACCCTTGCGCGTGTCCGCCTCCGCGTCCCACTTTGTGGGATGCGTCGAACGTCATCGTGTAACTCATGCTTCGTTCCCCTCGACGTGTACCAGGCGATACCCCGTCTTCGACGCGGCATCACCTGGTGCCTCTGGCGGCTCTCCCGAGGGGCTTCTCCTGCCACTCATCCGACAACCGCCCCTGTGCTCCTTCGGGTGGGTGGTTGTCTCCTTCGCGGCAGAAGAAGGTGTAGCCCCATACACTTCGACGTTGCTTCGCTCGTCGAAGTTCCTGGTGCCCCGCGGGGCGCCGTCGCGCTGCGCGCGTCGATCGTGCCCTGGTCGGGCACGCCGAAACCCCGCAGCGCTGGTCGCGCTCCGTGGCAACACGGTCGCGCGAGATGGCGCGAGCCCTTCAGCCGCGGTCAGCAATGCGACCACGAGAGACGCGTCTCTACGGCCGCACTCTGTGTTGCATCCACTTGCGCATAAATCTTCCGAAAGATCGTGAGGAATTCCTCCTCAGTAGTTATGTCGAGGATCTCCCATGCGAGCGCCATAACGAGGCCATCGACAGCAGGCGGAGCATCCACGGTCGCGATGAGTGCATCGATGGCGTCCTGCTGGGCCGCGCTGAAAGCGTCCATCGTGTCACCGTCGTAGTCGGCGTTGGGCGAATCGGAGATCGATGTCGCCTCGTCAATTAAGCGTTCAGTCAGGTATGCGTCGACGTCGTCGTCAACGACGTGATCCACGATGGCGGCGAGTTCCATCTCGATGTTCGTCGCTACGTCCGCGGAGCGTGTCTTCGCGCGCTGTGCGGACAAGGTGCGATGGGCGTTGAGGTCTCTGACGAGACTTCCGTTGTTCGTGTTCATTGGGGTTTCTTTCGTTAGCGATGATTCGGTCACGCGGCGCCGCGGCTCGGGCTGCGCGTGTCGAACTCTGTCTTGGGGATCAGTTCCCCGAGACAGGCGAGCTCCGTAGTCGACTTGCCCGGCGCTGACGCCGGTTCTGGAAGTGGGCGAAGTCAGCCGACGTAGGCCACGACGGTGCCAGCGGCTTCGGCATATTGACGCGTCACTTCTGCGTCTCGTGGTGTCGCGGGTTCAATTCCCGCTCCCGCTACAAAAGGCCCGAACTTCTTGTGAAGTTTCGGGCCATTTTGTTTTTCTGCACTCGTGCGAGATTCGGGGCCAGACACCGTGACGAACACGTCAACACGGCCTCCTATCATGGTGGAATGACCGCATCCCTCGTCCTCGTCGCGAATTCCGGCGACGGAACCATTACGTCCTTCCGTCTTTCTGGTGACTCGCTCACGCTCCTCGCCACAGCCGAAGGGCTTACGGGCTGCTCGAACTTTGTGGTCGACGATGTGCGCAATCTGGTGCACGCCGCCGTCAAGGGTGAACCCGCTGCAATCGTGACGCTCGCGCTGGACCGGGACAGTGGTGTGCTGACCCAGATCTCACGCCGTGAGCTGCAGGGCGGCGGCCTCAACTATGTGGCGCTGACGCGCGACGGGTCGGCCCTCCTCGGCGTCTCCTACGGCGGCGGGTACGGTCTCAGCGCACCGGTTGGGCCTGACGGCGTTGGAGAACCGGTGTCGCGGATCTCCTACCCCAACTTGCATTCGGTACTCCCGAGCGACGACGGCACGTTCGCCTACTTCGTCTCACTCGGAGCAGACCTGGTGGCTCAATATGCGATCAACGACGATCTGTCGCTTGTCCCGCTCGTCCCGGCCACGGTTACCGCGCCGAGCGGAACCGGGCCTCGTCATCTCGTCCTGAACGACGAACAGGACGCCGTCTACGTTCTCACTGAGTTCAGCGGTGAGGTGTTGCACTTCGCCCGTGACCGCGCGAGCGGCACTCTGACCCTGCGTGGTTCCTCCGCGGCATTCGATACGTCTGCAGGGCTCGGGCACGGCGTCATCGGGGCAGACCCACGCGCGGATCACCTCATCTGGGGTGCCGACCTGCATCTCGATGCAGACGGGCGGACGCTCTGGGCGTCGGAGCGCAGCGAAAGCACTCTCGCCGCCCTAGCCGTCTCCGACGACGGCACCGTCGCACCACCTCGACGCTTCACTGTGACCGAGCCGCAGCCGCGGGGGTTTGCGCTCAGCCCCGACGGTCGCCACCTGGTTGCAGCGGGTGAGCAGTCCACCACCGTGTCGCTGTATGCCGTCGACGGCGACGACCTCAATCTGTTGGAGCGTGTCGAGACGGGACGCGGGGCAAACTGGGTCCGCTTCGTCTAACCGACAGTCACCAGTACCAGTCGTTGCGGATCGGACTGGGCAAGCCAGCCGCCAGCGAGTGTCGCGGTGGGGGCACTCGCCGTGTCGGTCGTCGGCACGGTGGTGTTCTGACTCGGCGTGCTGAACTGCCGGAGCACGGTCACCGAAAACTCACCCGCGTTGGCGATCGTTGTGGTGCCCTCGTCGCGCGTCGAAATTGCGTCGATCGGCGGCACAGCGGGAGTGGGGGCGCCGAACTGGCCATCTCCAACCACGCGGGCAGTGGGTTCGCGAACGATCCGCTCTCCGTCTTCGTCAAAATACTGTTCGGCCTGCACTCCTCCAGTGAGGGCAGCGGATGCCACGGCGGACAGGTACACGGGATCGCCCACACCGTCGTAGACCCACCGCTCGCCCAACACTGAGTGCTGCATGGTGGTGATGAGCCACTGTTCCCCGCCCACCAGCGGAGCGCCGCGGTAGGTGAGAGGAATCTGCAGAACAACTCCGTCGTCGGTCTGAAGAAAAACAGTCTCGATTCCGACTTCGCCCGCCGGGTCGTCGAAGCGGTACGCGCCGAGGTTGCTGAAGGCGATGCCGGTGTTCCCGGCGAACCAGGGCTGGGTTGGGGCCCACGTTGTGAGGAGCTCGAGCTTGGAGGGAGTGATCTCTGCGTGGTGAAGGAGTGCCATGGTCCCGATAGTACGGGTGCACGGCTGGGTATTTGAAGGCCCTCCGGCGGCGATTGCATCGGCGTTGCATCGGCGTTGTGTCGGCGTTGTGTCGGGGAGGTGGACGCAGGCGGCTCGACGCTGGGAAGGTGCTTGGAGCGGAGCATCCCGAATGTAAACACCTTGCGAACGAATCTCTCGAGGACCAGAATTCTCTCTGGACCGCGGCGGTGTGGATGCGCCTCGCGGCTCGACCCACACACCCAGCTGCCGGCACATCTCACTACGGCCGGCACGCAGACGCAACGAGGGGAAATTTGATGACCACGGTAGAACGCGACACGGTTGAGCGCAACGTAGAGGCCCCGGCCGGATCTGGTGCCCACAAGACCAGCCGCGAGAACGCAGAAAAAGGTTTTCAGGCCTCGAAGAAGCTGACTGACAGCCTGCAGAAGGTTCTTGTTGACCTGATCGAACTCCACCTGCAGGGCAAGCAGGCCCACTGGAACATTGTGGGCAAAAACTTCCGCGACCTGCACAAGCAGCTCGACGAGATCATCGACGCCGCCCGCGAGTTCAGCGACGAGATCGCTGAGCGACTTCGCGCCCTGCACGCGGCTCCAGACGGACGCAGTGACACGGTTGCGGCGACGACCACGCTGCCGGCGTTCCCGAACGGCGAGATCGACACGGCGGAGACCGTCGACCTCATCACCGCGCGCCTTGACACCACGGTGGCGCGGATGCGTGCCGTGCACGACGACGTGGACGAGGAAGACCCGACCAGCGCCGATCTGCTGCACGCGATCATCCTGAAGCTCGAGCAGTACTCGTGGATGGTCGGCGCGGAGAACCGCGTCCCGAACACCGCAAAGTAGTGCGATCGCGGCGCACCTGGCGCTGCACAGCACAGGCAACGATGTCGCTCGACAAACGTCGAAATGTTGCCTGACAGATGTCGCGAATTTAGCCAGCCCGACTGGGTTTTTCCCGGTCGGGCTGGCTTTTTACTGTCAGCTGGCCGGATTTGTGCGGGTCGCCCTTCCGCTGGGCCGACCGGGGCGGCTTTACTAAACACATGACAAAAACTGTTGCGGACCAGCTCATCGCCCAGCTCGTCGATGCGGGCGTGCACCGCATCTATGGGATCGTCGGCGACAGTCTCAATCCCATCGTTGACGCCGTGCGTCGCACGGGTGGTTCGGCGAAGGGTGGGATCGACTGGATCCACGTCCGCAACGAAGAAGCCGCAGCCTTCGCGGCCGGCGCCGAAGCCCAGCTCACCGGAAAACTCGCGGTCTGCGCCGGCAGCTGCGGGCCCGGCAACCTGCACCTCATCAACGGTCTGTTCGACGCGCATCGTTCGGGCGCTCCCGTGCTTGCCATCGCGAGCCACATCCCCACACCCCAGATCGGCAGCAGCTACTTCCAGGAGACACATCCCGACCGCTTGTTCGTCGAGTGCTCGAACTACGCCGAGTTCATCTCCACGGCGGCGCAGGCTCCTCGCGTGATCAACTCCGCGATGCGGCACGCGGTGGGCCTCGGTGGTGTCGCGGTCATCACCATTCCTGGTGACATCGCCGAACTCGACGCGGTGGGCGAGAGCCCTAAGTTTGTGGTGCCGGCGCGGCCGTCGTTGGTTCCGGATGCCTCCGACATAGGTGCTCTCGCGCATGCCATCAATCGCGCAAAGACCGTGGCCATCTTCGCCGGCGCGGGTGTTGAGAGCTCCCACGATGAGGTGGTGGCATTCGCGGACCTCGTTGCTGCCCCGGTCGGACACAGCATCCGCGGCAAACAGTGGATCCAATACGACAACCCGTTCGACGTGGGTATGACCGGCCTTCTCGGCTACGGCGCGGCCCACGCGGGCATCCACGATGCCGACCTGGTGATTCTGCTCGGCACCGACTTCCCGTACGACCAGTTTTTGCCCGACGGCAACAAGGTGATCATCGCCCAGATCGACACCGACGCCTCGCACCTGGGGCGACGTGCCAGTGTGGAGCATCCGGTGCACGGCGACGTGCGCGCAACACTCGCCGCCCTCACGGCGCTGGTGGAGCGCAAAACTGATCGCGGCTTTCTCGAGAAAACCCTCAAGCGCCACAACAAGCTGCTGACCTCGGTGGTTGGCAAGTACACAGACGTCGCCACACGAGCGCCCATCCACCCCGAGTTCGCGGCGTCGACGCTCGACGACATCCTCTCGGACGACGCCATTGTCACGGCCGACACGGGGATGGGCAATGTCTGGCAGGCCCGCTACATCACCCCGAACGGGCGACGCCGTCTCATCGGGTCGTACCTGCACGGCTCGATGGCCAACGCGTTGCCGCAGGCGATCGGAGCTCAGGTTGCGTACCCAGACCGCCAGGTTGTCTCGATCTCCGGCGACGGAGGGTTGTCGATGCTGATGGGCGAGCTCATCACAGCCGCCGCCTACAAACTGCCCATCAAGGTGGTGGTGTTCAACAACTCCACCCTTGGCCTCGTCAAGCTCGAGATGTTTGTCGACGGGTATCCGGATTTCGCGGTGGATGTGCCCGAGGTCAATTACGCCGCCGTGGCCGCTGCCCTCGGGTTCTTCTCGCGCCGCGTCGAAGACCCGCAAGACCTCCACACCGCGCTCACGGAGGCGTTCGCCCACCCCGGACCAGCCCTGGTGGACATCGTGACCGACCCGCTGGCTCTCTCGCTGCCGCCGACGATCTCCGCGAACCAGGTCAAGGGCTTCGCTCTCGCCCTGTCGAAGGTGGTGCTCAACGGCGGCGCGGGGGAGGCCGTGCAGATGGCGCGGTCGAACATCCGCCACGTGCCCGGGCTCTAGCAATACGCGTGGGCGTCATCTGCAGGTACCCAGGGCCACAACGCGCAGCGCCGGCTGTTACTCGGGGCCACAATGCGCAGCGCACCGGTTGGCAGGGGCTGGAACGTGCAGACCGTGCTTCGTTAGGGGCCTGAACGCGCAGCGGCGACCGTTATCCGGGGCCTGAAGAATTCCGCGAGTTTGCGCCAGGGGCCAGTTGAACCTATCCGGGGCTAATGTATTCGCCCCGGACAGGTTCAAGTAGCCCCGGCTAATTCGAGCCGTGAACGTAAAGGCCCCGGCTAACTCGAAACCCTGCGCGTTCAGGCTCCGGCTACGGTTGCAGCTGTCTCGGCGCGATCCGCGGCTCGTTGTACGGAGCGATCCGCGGCTCGTTGCGCAGAGCTGTCTACAGTCCGCCGAAGTCGGGGATGTAGGCGTTGAAGTCGGAGGAGCGCAGTGGGAGGGCACGGCCTCCGCGCGCGAGCGATTTGATGCGGTCGCGAACTCCGCGCACCGCATCGTTGGCGGCATCTTCGTCCCAGAGTCTCGACACCCGTGTCATCACCGCCTCGGGCACAGCGAGCATGGGGCTCCCGTGGCTGATTAAGAGTTTGGCGTGGCCAGCCTCCCCGTCGGCAAGGATGACTGGAATGTCGACTGAGGCGGTCGAGTTTCGCGAGGCGACGACCTGTGCGAGATCCAAAATGGCATCCGCAATGTAATCCCCCGTGAG
>Ga0247810_10000768_pt1 | contig 26771 bp, 28 predicted proteins | sample UWRJL119311C1_FD_179918 | JGI IMG/M metagenome (GOLD analysis project Ga0247810, IMG submission 179918) | Plant litter microbial communities from Arlington Agricultural Research Station in Wisconsin, United States - UWRJ-L119-311C-1 | ecosystem: Environmental > Terrestrial > Plant litter >... | reverse complement strand
GAGAAGAAAGACCGGTATGTGAATTATTGATCAATTATAAATGATCAATGGGAGAATTAGCAAGGATGTCATTCCATGGCTTTACATTTCTTCCTAATTGATTATTGAAATAGTCATTCATATCGGTTTGTCACTTCATCTTGTTCGGAAGTTCCCGAACTTCGGTAATCAGATACTTCCGTGGATTCGTTCTGCGCTTAGATCACATCTTACATTTTTTTGGCGGAACTACTATCGGATCTGATTAGTAGATTTTCCACCTTCGTAGATGACACATCAATACCGTTCAGTTATGCAACTCGATTCAGATACAGACATCAAAGACGATCTTGGCGGGGCCATGTCCGTTAAGTTCAAAGCAGGGAAGAACTTCCAGGATTACTGCACAACGCACCTCCCCGATTATGATGCAGAGCGACTGGAAGTAATGGCGGTTCGCTTTTATTACGGAAAGGAAACCGAGGTAACGCTTTACGCCATGGACAAAGACCGCCTGGCAACTGCCCCGGAAGGCGAAGTTCCCGTTAAGAAGTTTAAGCTCACTGTTGATTTCCTGAAGGATATTCTCCCATTGATCGCCGAATGTAATTTTACGCTTACAACCGGGCATTATCCGCTGGAAAGCATGCGTGTCATTAATAAATAGCGCCATGCCTGAAGGACCATCCATTATAATCCTGAAAGAAGCTATCAAGCAGTTTGCGGGGAAAGAAGTAACGGCAGTTAGCGGAAACGCGAAGGATTTCGATTACGACCGGTTGCTTCATAAGAAGGTTACAGCCATTAAAACGTGGGGGAAACATACCCTGATCTGTTTTAACGGATTTACCGTGAAGATCCACCTGCTGATGTTCGGAACCTATCGCATTAACGAAGAGAAAGATTCACAGGTTCGGCTGGGATTGCATTTCACGAACGGCTACGTGAACTTTTATACCTGTTCGGTGAAGCTGCTGGAAGGAAATCTTGATTCGATCTACGACTGGACTGCCGATATCATGAACGACGACTGGGATGGAAAAGCGGCTTTGAAGAAGATCAAGGACCGGCCGGAAGAGCTGATCTGTGATTCACTGATGGACCAGACTATTTTCTCCGGGCTCGGAAACATTATCAAGAATGAGATCCTGTTTCGCGTTGGCATTCACCCTGAAAGCAAAAACGGCAGCATTCCACCGGCAAAGAAAAAAGAGCTGGTAAAACAGGCGCGCGTTTACAGCTTCGAGTTCCTGGACTGGAAAAAAGAAGGAACACTGAAAAAACACTGGCTGGCACATACGAAGAAAACCTGTCCGAAGTGTCACCAGCCCCTGGTTAAAAAAAGCACCGGCAAAGGGAAGCGCCGAAGCTTTTTCTGCGAGAAAGACCAGAAGAAATACGATTAAACGAGCTCACCGTAAAGGAGCAAAGATTTAGTGATGAGCTGTGCGGTAAAAGAAAGCAAAGCCGAAAGAAGATTTTATTTGATAAAGGGCACTGTTCATCCGCGTAACTCCGCAAGTTTCGGATTGCAGTTCCATTGGTATCCTGGTAACTTTGTTTGAACCTTCCGTAGTAACAAACCGGAGATTAAAGATTAAGAAATGGACCTATTCAGCGGGAACGACATCGCCAATTTGCTGCCGGAAGACGGCACGGTCATTTATTACGGTAAGATCCTGTCGTGGCAGGAAGCCCGGAACTACTTCGAAAAGCTGATGGAAACCATCGAATGGCGGAATGACGAAGCGGTGATCTTCGGCAAGCATTTCATAACGAAGCGTAAAGTAGCCTGGTATGGAAATTCGGATTATTCCTACACCTATTCGAATACGACCAAACAGGCGCTTCCCTGGACGAAAGAACTGCTGGAGCTCAAAAAGCTCGTAGAAGAAACATCCGGCAGAAGCTACAATTCCTGCCTGCTCAATCTTTACCATACCGGCGACGAAGGCATGGCATGGCACAGCGACGATGAAAAAGCGCTGGGCAAAAACACCTCGATCGCTTCTTTAAGTCTTGGCGCCGAGCGTAAATTCGCCTTCAAGCACAAAGTAACCAAGCAAGTCGTCTCACTGGTGCTCGAAAGCGGCAGCTTGCTGATGATGGAAGATGAAACGCAGAGCAACTGGCTGCACCGCCTGCCTAAAACCACCAAAGTAACGACTCCGAGGGTGAACTTAACATTCCGAACGATGATTTAGTCCGTAGTCTCCAGTCTGTAGTCAATAGTCCTGGTGCCTTAGGTCAGAAATAGCCTTAAAGAGTCATTTTGCGTCAAGATAAACGCTCAATTTATTCTCTTTTCAAGAGGTGTTCCGTAACTTTACACCTATGAAAAATACCATTTTATCCGTACTGGATCTTTCCGTTGTCACTGAGGGCGGAAATGCATCAACAGCCATTCAGCGTACGGTCGACATCGCACAACACGCCGAAAAGCTCGGCTACAAACGTATCTGGCTTGCAGAGCACCACAACATGGAATTCATTGCAAGCTCTGCCACTTCCGTACTTATCGGGCATGTGGCGGGAAACACGACTTCCATACGCGTCGGATCGGGCGGCATTATGCTTCCGAACCATGCACCTTTGGCCATTGCCGAACAATTCGGAACGCTGGAATCGCTTTACCCGGGAAGAATTGATCTTGGCCTCGGCCGCGCCCCGGGAACAGATCAGCAAACTGCTATGGCTTTGAGAAGGAACAATACACAGGCGGTTTACAACTTCCCTTCCGACATTCGCGCACTGCAGCATTATTTCAGCTCGGGAAATAGTCATTCAGCCGTTCGCGCTTTTCCGGGAGAAGGACTCGATATTCCGATCTGGGTTCTGGGATCGAGTACCGACAGTGCTTACCTGGCCGCAGAAATGGGATTACCTTATGCATTCGCTGCCCATTTCGCCCCGGCGCAGTTTAAGATCGCCATCGAGATCTACCGCAACAATTTCAAGCCTTCCGCACAACTGTCGAAGCCTTATGTACTGGCCTGCGTGAACGTGATCGCAGCAGATACGAACGAAGAAGCCCAGGTACTGGCAACAAGCATGTACCGCATGTTCCTGGGAATTATTACCAATACGCGGAAACCTCTAATGCCGCCAGTTCCTTCGATGGAGCCTTACTGGAATCCGGAGATCGAAGCGGCGATCAAACAAATGACGGCTTGTACGTTCATCGGCGACAAAGAAAGCCTGCACGAACAGTTTTCGACTTTTATAGAAGAAACACAGGTCGACGAGATCATGGTAACGGGAAATATCTACGACAACGAAGCGCGATTGAAGTCATACGGGATCCTGAGCGAGGTTTTTAAGTAGATTTTTGGTGGTTGATCTGAGGTGGCTGGTAAGTATTTTAACGCAAGGGTCGCTGAGAGTTCCTGACGAGCTTGCTTATGCTTTGTGTTTTTGAGGACGCGGGGATGGTGGATTTAAAGAACCGGATGTTCAATGCTATAGTTGCTTTCGAAAATGATTTTGGATCACGCCAGCGGGCGGACAAGTTGTTGGATTTTGAGTAGCACAGAAGAAATTTTTGCGCCACACGACAGGCCATAGTTGCTTTCGATAGTCTGAAAGCTTATTTTCGTACAGCACAACTCAGACACGATGGAAGAACAGGATATCAGGTGGAAACAACGTTTCGGCAATTTTTCGAAGGCCCTTTCTCAATTACAAAAATTCATTGATAAAAAAGATCTGAATGAGCTCGAAGAACAAGGGCTCATTCAGGCTTTCGAATACAACTTCGAGCTTTCCTGGAATGTCATCAAAGATTATTTTGCTTATCAGGGAGATACCACTATACAGGGAAGCCGTGACGCTTTCCGCCTGGCTTTTAACCGGGGGATCATCACCAACGGATCCGAATGGATGAAAATGATAGAAAGCAGGGTCAAGACTACACATACGTATAACGAATCGACAGCCGAAGAAATCGCCACTGCTATTTTCAACACCTATTACAGGTTGTTTACAGAACTTCATCAAACCATGTCTTCACTGATCGAACAGGACAACAAGAACACGCAACTATGAGCTACGGCCTCGAATCAACTGATCTCCATAAAATACAACAGGTATTATCAGGCTTTCCACAAATTGACCGGGCAATCCTTTATGGTTCGAGAGCAAAAGGAAATTACCGCCCTGGATCAGACATCGATCTGTGCCTGGAAGGGTCAGGACTCGATCTTTCGATCATGAACCTCTTAAGCTTGCAGCTGGACGACCTCTTGCTGCCTTATTTGTTTGATCTGTCAGTTCATTCGCACATTCAGAGCAAAGAGCTGATTGATCACATCCACCGGGTAGGCATTCCCATTTACAGCACCTCTGTTAGCCATTCATAAATGATTTTGGATCACGCCAGCGGGCAGACAAGTTGTTGGATGGTTGATTGAGATCGCTGGTAAGTGCTTTAACGCAAAGGCCGCTGAGAGGATCCTGACGAGCCTATTCATCACGCCAGCGGGCGGACGAGTTGCTGTGTGTTTTTGAGTAAGCAGAGAGTTGGGAATTTGATTAGTTGTTTTCAGCTTTTTTCTATTCATGTGATTGTTTCGTTGAACGTTAATCAGCAACTTTGTGATGGTTTAAACATTCATACCTAAAGTACGAGCTATGGCTTATGACCTCAGTATTTCCAGTGCGGAAGAAGAATTTGCAGCGACACGCCAGGCGATACTTGCCTTCATCGATACCTATGGCCGCTGCGAAGCAAAGCTCTACGAGCCCGAAACACTGATCGAAGAAGACGGCATCGTGGTGAGCGGAGAATACGGTGCCTTCGATATCCTGTTCAATGATCTCAGGCATCCTGAGCTGAGTCGTTCGGAGCATTTCGATGAGGGAAGAATGTGGATGAAGTGGGTGGTGGTGATCTATGCGCTTGATTGAGGCTTCCGGCAACACCAGTAGAAATCAGCTAATTTCCAACCGCGTTGGAATAATGCTACCGAAACACAGACTAAACACGGATACGGAGCCATCAGGTTTGCTTTATCATTCGGATCCGGAAGGACCGGCTGGTCTTCTATAAAAACCAACCGGTAACTACACCTTCTTCCTTAGCTTTAAAGCGGATTGACCGGGATCAGCCCCGGGCCGTCACCCAGCGGATCGGATTTCTTTTTTTTCTTGTAATCCAGTATTTGCCGCGCATTTTCATAGCGTTGGGCGAATTTGGCGTGACCGGGTTTCAGCACTTCTACCAGCTGATCCATCCGATCGCGCAGCAGGTGCAGGATGTAGGTTATGAGCTGCTTGATCTGAGCCGTGGTATTCTTCCGGTCGATGATCGCCATGCGGGGTGTTACCATCAGCTCGCCCAACCTGTCTCTTTCCAGTGCCAGGTTATCAATATCGGCCTGTGCGATCCCATAGTTTCCCAGCTCATTCACATGAACCGAGCCTGCGTCAAGAATACGGTCTATGAATTCCACTGCAGCAACTTTATTGCCGTACTGCAGTTTCCAGGATGGTGTTTTCATGGCAGCCTGCAACTCGATATCTGCTTGTTCCACGCTGTAAGCACGAAGCGCACTTAGCACTATGCCTGCTTTTCCGGAGACCAGCAAACGCTGCTGTTTAACGGCATCCTGCTTACCGAGCAGGCTTTGTGCCTGTTTGTGTTCCAGCTCCCTGAGCTCTGCCAGCTTGATGGTGAGTTCGTCAAAGAGAGGCCCGAAGGCAGGAAGGCCGCTCCATTGGCCCTGTGCATCTTTGCAAACGGAATGTACCGTGCGGAACATGCTCCATTTGTTCTGTTCATTCTTTGTCATATTGTAAAAATTGTGCCTGTGGTCAGACTGGCCTGAGTGGTCGTTGAGTACAGACTGGTTAATAATCCCCTTAACGCAAATCCGCATCTGATGGTTTGCAGAGGGACCTGATCAGCTCCAGCGGAATGCGCTCCCGATAGAGACTTCAGGACGAACGAAGGAGACACACCATCACGCGAAGGCACTTCAGGACGAACGAAGGAGACTCACCATGACGCGAAGGGCACTTCAGGACGAACGAAGGAGACACACCATGACGCGAAGGGCACTTCAAGATGAACGAAGGAGACACACCATCACACGAAGGGCACTTCAAGACGCACGAAGGAGACTCACCATCACGCGAAGGGCACTTCAAGATAAAAGAAGGAGACACACCATCACACGAAGGGCACTTCAAGACGAACGAAGGAGACACACCATCACACGAAGGGCACTTCAAGACGAACGAAGGAGATTCACCATCACGCGAAGGGCACTTCAAGACAGGTGAAAGAAGGCACTATCCGCTCAACAGGGATAGCCTATTCCGATAAAGCGCCATTCATCGTCAGTAAAGGTTCCTTCGCATGCTTTTATCAGCAATTAAAATGGATGGGGTAACAGAAGATTGTATCCCGGAGCATCAACACGGGAATTCTCCAACCACTCATATGACTAAAGCAACCGTACACTTAACATTTTCTCACCAACCCTTTTGCCTGAATTGGTGTTATTAGTAATAGCTATGAACCGCATCTTACCCGGTGCCCAATTTATTTTACCATGAAAAGAACCATTACCTCTATTGCAGTGCTCCTTGCTTCGGCCGGGGCTTACTCGCAAAACATTGTCCAGACACTCCTTGACACCAACAATGTGCGGGCTTCGGTGAGCAACCGGGGAATCTTTTTCCACGATCCGCTGGGAGGCAACCTGAGTTACGAAGCTCCGAAAGGATCCATGCTGAACGCGCTTTACCTGATGAATGTTATGGCGATTGGAAAAGACGGAAACGATAACATCAAGGCTGCTATTACAGACTACGAGCAATCGGATTTCTTTTACGGACCTGTTACAGAGCTTGCCAGCCAGTATAATTCACCTGGTTACCAAAACCGTTACCAGACTTTATGGCCATTGTCCAAAGCGCAGGTCGACCATCATCTTGCGAACTGGAACGAGCCGGGCTACACTGTTCCGCCTGTGATCCTTAACTGGCCCGGGAACGGAAACGTGGCCAACGGGGAACCGCTTATGCTGGCACCCTTCAGCGATCTGAACGGCAACAGCATTTACGAGCCGGTACTGGGAGAATTCCCGCTGATCCGCGGAGACGAAGCGATCTTCTGCATCATGAACGACGATGCTGATATCCATCCTTCGGGAGCTAACCGCATGAAACTGGAAGTTCACCTGCTGTTTTACCAATATGCAGGAACCGGCCCGATTGCCAACACGACATTTATCCATGCGGAAGCGATTAATCGCAGCACGAGCATGCTGCACGACTTTCATTTCGGATCCATCGTCGATTTCGAGATCGGCGGAGGAATGGATGATTACATAGGTACTTCCGTTGATCAGAATATGGCTTACGGTTACAACGGCGATGGCTCCGATGAACCGCTGAACGGCGTTCCGGGCTACGGGGAATTTCCGCCTGCACTGGGTGTGATCACGTTGAACAGACCACTCTACAGCCATATTTCATCGACCGGAGCAACACCGAACGTCTCACAAACCTATGATCTTATGAAAGGGCTGGATGTGGGCGGCAATCAACAGCTGGACGATGACGGTCAGCCAACGACCCATGCTTATTCGGGCTACGGGCCTACCGGCTGGACAGAAGCCACAGCGGGAAATGCACCGGGCGATCGCAGAAGCTATATCAGCTTCGAACCTGCCGAGCTGCATTATCGTGAACTACGCTGCTACGATTATGCCCTTGTTTTTTCGCGGAAAAATGAGGCAGGCTTGTTTGCATCCGTTGATAGCCTGAAGGCAGATGCTGCTGTGATCCAGGCGTTTTACGATTCGCAGGATTACGGCTGCACGGAAGCATTCGTTGGACTCAACAGCCTGGAGCCGCTTGCGTTTGGTGTTTATCCGAACCCAGCAGCGGATAAGCTTACGCTTTCAGGAATCGAAGACGGAAGCTTTACGATTACGGCGCTTGACGGAAAAGTGGTTTCAGCAGGAACGATCAGTGGCTCGGCTATTGAACTGGGCAACCTGCACGCCGGCTGTTACCTGCTTACGGTTCACAGCAAGGGATTATCGGGAACGGTGAAGTTCATGAAGGATTAAACGGATACTATCAACAGGAAAGCCGGGGGAATTGATCTTCCGGCTTTTTTATGGAAAAGGAATGTGCTGAAGCAGGTTAATCGTAGCTCCGTTCGGATCTTTTACAAAAAACCGTCTCACTCCCCACTCTTCATGCGTTAAGGGATAAGTGATTTCAATTCCTGCTTTAACCGCTTTTTCATGCAACAGATCGACATCAGAAACTTCGATCGAAAGAAATACGGCGGTATTTTCCGGTGGCTCATTGCTGTCATTCTGCAGAATGCTGATCTGAAGATCCGGCTTTCCATCCACAGCAAAAGTGATGATCCATCCCATATCCATTACGGGCTTCATTCCCAGGAAATCCTGGTAAAACGCCTTACTGGCAGGCAAATCGTCGGAATAACTGTTCGGAACGATGCGGTTGATTGTCAGCTCACTCATGGTTTGGTCATTTTACGAAGGATTATAAGGATCAAAGTATCCTGAAGCTCATTCCATCTTCCACTACTTCCACGTTATCGAAAACGGGCTTTGCTTCGGCGAGATGTGCGGCCCCGTCCTGGTAACGCGCGCTGAGATGTCCGAGGATGAGCTTTTTCACGTTGGCTTTTCCTGCAATTGTGGCCGCCTGTGAAGCTGTGCTGTGATAGGTAACCTTAGCGCGGTCGATCATATTGTCGAGAAAGGTGGCTTCGTGGTACAGCAGGTTCACTCCTTCAATGTGCGGAATAATGCTTTCGAGGTAAACTGTGTCGGAACAGAAGGCATAGCTCCTGGTCGGAGGGGCAGGAAATGTATAATCCGCGGCATACAGGATTGTTCCGTCTTCGAGCTCCACGTCAACACCGTGCTTAAAGCGTGGAATAAATGTCAGGGAAAGTCCGTCGCGGTTGAAGCGTTCCGCATCTAGCGATCGTTCCCTGGGTTTTTCATTGATGCGGAATCCGTTAGCGGGAATCCGGTGCTTTAAAGGAAAGGTGTGGATCTCGATGAGCTTGTCTTCGAACAGCAGGACGGATTCTTTTCCGGTGAGCGCGATGAACTGAACAGGAAACGTAAACTGGTTACCGCCGATCTCGAGCTGCATGCGAATGATCGTTTCAAGTCCTTCGGGACCGTAAACGGTAATTCCTTTATCGCGGCCGAGCAGGTTCATAGTGCTGAGCAGTCCGACAAGCCCGAAATAATGGTCGCCGTGAAGGTGAGAAATAAGAATGTGGGAGATCTTCTGAATGCGGATGCTGTATTTGCGGAGCTGGTTCTGGGTGCCTTCGCCGCAATCGATCAGAATATGGCGATCGTTGCATTCGACGTACTGCGAAGTCGGGTTTCTTAAAGACGTTGGCAGCGCAGCTCCTGAGCCGAGAATGGTGACTTCAAACTGCATGGAATTTACGCAGGCATTTCTGCAACCGCAAGATCCAGAGCAGCTGTAATGTTCAGTACTTTATCCAGCTGAGCGATGCCGACCATTTTGGAAACATTGTCCTGGAGGGCGCAAAGGTAGAACTTACCGTTCGTATCCTTGCACAGACGATTCGCCGTAAGAATAGCTGAAAGCCCTGAAGAATCGCAGTAACGTGTTTTAGAAAGATCGAGAATGATATTGTTAACACCTTGCTTGTTGAGTACGAGGCATTCGCTTTTGAGATCGGTGGCGTTTGTTGCGTCGAGCTTTTCGACACCTGTACGGATGATTGCGTAGTTCGCTTCCTGTGTTACTTCAAAATTCATTTGGTCGCAGCGTTTCTCAAAAATAGTAAAATATTCGAATGGTTAAACGCGGGAGGTGCTTTTCAGCATGAAGGAGTGCTTAAAATTGCGGTTGAAGTCATGCTACTCCCATTTAATCGTAATCAGGAATCTAATGCTAGATTGTCATATAAACAATCTCGAAACTCTAATAATCGTTAGCCATATATTCGCTATCAATTAGAAATTAATCTTAAATTCAAACATGGAAAATCTAGTTCCAATTTATCGTTTGAGAAGCGGTACGCTTAGTTATAAAGACCAAGTTGTAATTCCTTTCTGTTTTGGGTTAGTCTTCGAAGAGGATGGCAGGTATTTTTTTGAATTATTCTTTGATGAAGAACTCTCACTGAGAAAAGTATATGAAGACAACGAAACAATTTTTCTTAATGAGCTTTTTGCGATTAAAGGTCGCACAGAAGATGGATACCAGATTCTGGGTACAGAAATCATTTATAAAAGTCTTCCATTCAGCAAGTCTAAAGGGAATTTCTTTTGTTTCGGTTACGTGAGAATCGAAAAGGAACCTAGTGACCTACTTCCTAAGCATTACGAGAACGGGATTAAACCAACTCCTGACGAACAATCTTTATTCTACCTTAAGGTGGAAGGCTTAAGAATGCACTTTTCAGAACATACTCATGTTGAGCAATGGAGAAATGGACGAAAAGTAAACGAATATGACATGAGTGGCGCATGGACCCATTCAAGTTGTACAATACATGTAAATTATGAGAGTTTCGAAACAGATTGGAGACTTGATGAAGATGGAGAAGTCGTAATTGAATTTATTAGCGAATCAAACTCGCTCAGATATTTAAAGTTTCTTGAGTTTAAATACGAGTTTATTAGCCTGCTGTCTTTCCTAAATGGTGCGCCGGTGAAGGTACGAGCTGAATACACCGGGGAGTATTATACAAGGCCAGGAATCGACTCACAAATCAAATACTTATACAGCATAAAAAAGGAGAACAATAGGGCCTATAACAAATTTATCCCGTTAAATGACGCTTGGTTTCGCGGCGAAAACATTATCAGTAGAGTCTTCCTGTTCAATTTTGATAAATACATTCAGGTAAATAAGAAATTGGATTTGAACAACATAATTTTTTACTTGAATAATGCCGAGCAGGCAAGAAGTATGAAAGAACGTGTGTTTATACAAACCATATTACTGGAAATGTTTAGCTCGACCTATGCCGATACACTTCCGCAAACCTCAGAGCTATTAGTCGACGCCGAAGTATTTGCCAATATCCAAATCGAATTAAGACATATTCTTAACAAATACAAGGGAAGATTAGGAGACAGTTTCGCAATCATGAATGGTAGAATCCCTCATTTGAATCAAGCAAAACGACAACAGACTGAAATTAAATTTCGAGCTTTAGTTAATGCCGCGAATATTGAAATAACACCAGAAATTGAACATATCCTTCAAGTGTCTAGACATAATGTAATCCATCGTGGCGATATTGGCGAAGACGACATGGTGTATGAGGTTACAGATAAACTCTTACGCACGATTATTATTAATTTGATTGATTATAATGGGCCTACGATGGATACAGAAGTTGGGATGCCGCCATCTTCAATCTCTTAGATTAATAATTACTTTCTCTAAGAGATTATTACTCGATAGCTCTCTTCCAGGGTAATGGCTTTCATCCTACAGCTAAAGCGAGCATGTCAATTACTTAAAGAAGGTGCTACTTCTCAACTAACAAGTACTTTTATTACCGGCCTATCTTCCCTGCGAGGAGGTAAATAACCGCCATTCTGACCGCTACCCCGTTTTCAACCTGCTGAAGAATGATGGATTGCTTGGAATCTGCAACATCGCTGGTGATCTCAACTCCGCGATTGATCGGTCCCGGGTGCATAACGACGATCTCTTTGTCGAGGTTATCCAGGATGTCTTTTGTGAGACCGAACTGCATGGAATATTCCCGGAGCGTTGGGAAATACTGGATATCCTGTCTTTCGAGCTGGATACGCAGCATATTTGCCACATCGCACCATTGAAGGGCCGCATGCAAATTGTGCTCGACTTTTACACCAAGCTGCCCGATGTATTTCGGGATGAGTGTAGCGGGGCCGCAAACCATTACTTCTGCACCCAATTTCTGAAGCGTATAAATATTCGACAAAGCAACGCGCGAATGCAGGATATCACCGATGATCGCTACTTTTTTTCCTTCTACGGATCCTAAGCGCTCGCGGATGGAAAATGCGTCGAGCAGTCCTTGTGTCGGATGTTCGTGCGTTCCGTCGCCGGCATTGATAACCCTGGTATTCGTTCGCTGGGAAAGGAAGAGTGCCGCCCCGGGATTCGGATGGCGCATCACTACCATATCGACCTTCATCGAAAGGATGTTGTTGACTGTATCGATAAGCGTTTCGCCTTTCTTCACTGAGCTGGAAGATGCTGAAAAGTTCACCACATCTGCCGACAGGCGCTTTTCCGCCAACTCGAACGACAATCGTGTACGCGTAGAGTTCTCAAAAAATAAATTGGCTATGGTGATATCGCGCAAAGAAGGAACTTTCTTGATCGGGCGATTGATCACTTCCTTGAAACTGTCTGCTGTTTTGAAGATCAGTTCAATATCCTGACGCGTTAGGTCGCGAATACCTGTCAAATGCTCAACGCTTAACTGTTCCATTCATTTCGGGTGTAAACAATACTACTTTATCTGCTCCTTCACTTTCTTTCCATTCAACTGAAACACGCTCGGAGTTGAGCGTATCCACAGCCTGCCCGATGTAATCCGCCTGTATGGGAAGATCGCGCTGAAAACGACGATCGACCAGCACCAGCAGCTCAACGCAGGTCGGACGGCCAAAGGCGAGCAATGCATCAAGACCCGAGCGGATCGTTCTCCCGGTATAAAGCACATCGTCTACCAGGACAACTTTCTTGTTCTCTATGCTGAAATCGATATTGGTTGCACTGGGAATGAGCGGCTTTTCCCTTCTGCGGAAATCGTCCCGGTAGAAAGTAATATCCAGCTGTCCGCAGGTTACGGGATGCCCGGTAATTTTTTCGAGGATTGCTTTCAGGCGCTCGAGCACATGAATTCCGCGGGGTTGGAGGCCGATCAAAACAGTTGAAGAAAAATCGTTGTGATTTTCGATGAGTTGATAGGCAAGCCTGTTCATGGTTAACTGAACTTGCTGGTCGTCTAAAATGACTTGCTTTTCCATCGCGACAAAAATAATGAGATTTTTGGATTCTGGATGGTTAATGTTGGATTAAGAGTCGCCGGCTAATTTTCGATCATCTTTGATCCGGAAGGTAGTTTAGTATCAATTCACCATTTAAAGCGTAACATTTCACATTCATCTTACCGTTAACTCAACAGAAGCATCCGGTTAAATCATAATTCATCAAATCACGTAACAAATCATTTATATTTGATTAACAGACAAGAGACAGCGCTAAAAGCTTTTGTTTTCATAATTAAGTTTACCGGTTTCGCACGATAAGGCTTTTTCATAAGGGTTTGTTATTGGTTGACATTTTGGTTGTTTAGTAGAATTACGTGCGGAACCGGTTACTTTTAATTTAAAGATTGACCCTTTTCAACTCTGATTTACCTGATGAAGTTTTATCCCCGCTTCTTCTTACGCCTTTTCGCAGTGATCGCTGCACTTTATATCCTTATCTGTACACTCGTTTATTTCAACCAGGAAAGCCTGCTTTTTCATCCGCAGCCCGTAGCTTCGGAAACCCGCTACGATTTCGGAATTCCCTTTACTGAAAAAAGCATTCGCGTTGACGGAAGCACTACCCTAAACGGCGTTCTGTTTGAAGTGGCAGCATCGAAAGGACTCATTTTCTTTGTTCACGGCAATGCAGGCAATTTGTCCGATCTGACAAGTCCGGCTGAATTTTATACCGGCCTTGGCTACGATTTCTTTGCTTACGATTTCCGCGGTTTCGGGAAAAGCGGGGGCACTATTACAAGTGAAGCTCAATTTTACAGTGATGCGCAACTGGCTTACAATCACTTGCGGAAAGAATACCTGGAAAAAGAGATCGTTATTGCGGGTTATTCCGTGGGAACAGCAACTGCGGCCATGCTCGCAGCAAACAATCACCCCGAAAAGCTGATCCTGATGGCTCCTTATTACTCGATGGAAGAGCTGGCAGCTTACCACTACCCTTTCATTCCCCGATTTTTGGTCAGCTACAAGTTCAAAACGTTTGATTTTCTTTCGAACGTAACTGTGCCGGTGATCATCGGGCATGGAAAGAACGACGGAACCATTCCTTACGAAGCATCGCTCAGGCTGAAAAAACTCCTGAAGCGCAACGGAACGTTTGTCGGGCTCGACGGCGAAGGTCACAACGGCGTTCAAAGCAATGAGTTGTTCCAGGCCGAATTGCGGAAGTTCCTGGATTGATCTTCAACTATTTTTAAGTAAGTCTATCCTCCTTTCCGCTTCACTTTGAATCCTTCTTTCTGCAGCAATTCCATGATCTTATCACGGAAATTTCCCTGCACCATGATCTCGCCGTCTTTGGCAGTTCCTCCTACTCCGCATTTACTTTTCAGCAGCTTGCCCAGCTCTTTGAGATCTTCGTCGGTTCCGATAAAGCCTTCGACCAGTGTTACTTCTTTTCCGGCACGCTGTTTCTTATCGATCGAAACATAAAGCGTTTGTGCATTCGGATCAAGGGTTTCCTGCTCCTGGTCTTCTTCAAAATTGTAATTGAAATCGGGATTGGTCGAATACACCACATTGATGCGTTCTTTTTTCTGTTTTGCCATCAGTATTTCTCAATTAAGGTTGCTTTAATGTCGTCTGCGAGGAAGTAGTCGGGGTGTTTCTTAAGCACCGACCGGATTCCTTTGGGTGAGCGCGCATCGAACAGCATCATTTTCTTTCCTTCGGACTGCACACTTTGCACATCTTCGGCCGATACCGCTGAATTCCGCATACAGGTGCCTACCGTTTCCTGTTTGTAACTGCTCGTCAGGTAATCCCCAACTTCAGAAACTTCGAAATAAACGGTCCAGCCCATCAGGTAAAAATTATGGATCCATTCGGGCCTGTTCGTAATCACAATGATCTGCGAGGAAGGAACGCCGTTCAAAGCATTCGCAATAGCGGTAATGGTTTGCTGCTGGTCAACGTTCTTTGCTTCGCATTCGTTGTAAGTTCTCATGTCCAGGAACAGCTCTTGGTTGTCAAACGGAAAATCGAGCTCCTTCAATCGAGTCAGCGCTTCTTTTTGTGTTGTTGCATAATGCAGCCCGGAGAGGTAATCATCTGTCGATGAATTGATACAGCCTGATCCGTTTGTTGCTTCGCCGAGTTGTGGATCGTGAAACAGCCAGGCTGTTCCTGATTCCGAGCATTGAATATCGATCTCGACACCGCTCACGCCTTCTGTTTCCAGCGCATATGTGATCGATTCGAGGGAATTGTCGTGATAAGGAGCATTGGTAACTACCAGTCCGGAGCCGGCATGTCCGATGATCTTCACATCCTCGTACTTCTTTTTCCGGCAGGAGAAAGCCAGGAGCGCCAACACTATGAGGAGACTAAAACGCATGTGACCAGCTTAATTCACCAAAATAATTCCACGACAACCAGGAATTGAAGCCTGATTTCGGCTGCGACCACTTTTGTTCCAGGCAGGGGCCGAATCCGGCAGAAAAGCGAAACCGGTGTGTTTTGCCGTATTCTGCAAATCCGCCAAGAAATAGTTCTTCAAAGTAAGAAAATCCATGTTTAGCGTCACGATTCACATGCAGCAGTGAAAGTACCGGGCGTGCCAGTAATCCTGCGCGAAATACGGAACGATCTACAATATGATAACCGACTTGGTAGCCGATCCGCGGATAGATGCGGGCTTGAAAAAGGGTTCTGATAGCTCCAGCCTCGATTAAAGGCCCCTGTTCGAACCGCCTCTTTTTGATTAAAAGGTGACCGCCAATAAAGATATCGTAAGGATGATAGGAAACCTGGGCGCCTTCGGAGTAAACGATCGTATCCTGGGCGGAAACGGGCGTTAGAATGATCATCAGAAGAAAAACAAGCAGGGTTCTCATGGCTCTAAAAGTACGTCAAAGCCGGATTTTCTGCAAACTTAAAGCTTGGGACACTTTTTACAGTGATGGCCTTTTCGCTTGTACTTTTTACAACAGTCCTTTTTCTTGTCACATGAACAATTAGCGCATGCCATAAATACTTCAGGAAGTTGGTTATTGGAGAACTGTTGTTGCTTCATCTTATTTAGACTAATTCCAAACAAAGATAAGTCAATGATTTAATTGTGCAAGATATGGATGTGTTTTTAACGAAAAACACCACACAAAAGCGTGGTGCTTCATTTCTATTCCGGCTTTCAGAAGATATTCCGGACGTCAGTTAACAATTTTGTTTTTTTGAATTCGCTGTGATCGTAGCAAAGCTGATCTGCTTTAACGGCAACAGGAAAATAAGTGTCGTTGGATGCGATCATTTTCAAGCTCTTCTCATTCTTGTATTCGAACTTAATATTTCCACTTACTGATTTAGCGAGCTCCGCCTTTGCTTCTGCACTGATCTCAGTGGAGGTCGTAAGCTCAACCTGGAATTTTTTAGCGAAAAGCACACCGCTTACAATCATGATATTGTTTTTGTTCAGGTCTTTCACCAAAGGAGGATTAGGATGCAAAAGATCTGCTTCATACAAATAAGCATCTATATTTCCGATACGGTACTCCTTGCTGATGGTATCCGAAAAACTGATAGTAAAATCCTTTCCTGATCCCAGGCTGGCTGAGAAGTTAGCTACTCCGAGGTTCAACGACTTTAAAAGTCCTTCCAAAGCTGTAAGTCCGAAGTTGAAATTATAATCCTGTTTTTGACTGAAATCAATATTCAATGCAGGATTAACAATTTCTTCCAGCGCTATCGGGCTTTTAAAGGTATGATCAACATGTTCACTCAGGCATTCCGGTCTGTCAAACATGCGGTCGCGCCAAAGTTGTAAAGGACGATGCTCCCTGCTGATGCCTTCGATGTAGTCATACCCCTGACTACTGAGTAATTTAATAAGGTTCATAATTGAAAGTATTTGTTTCTTTCAAAATTGGTGCAATCCAATTAGTTGTGTATCACTTGTTTTATGTATTTTCCTTCTCACGGAAAACAGTGATAAAAAAATAGAGAACTTCCGTGAAACCACTAGTTTAAGAAGCCATTAGATTTGCTGAAACGCTAAACTTATTACTATGAAAGGATATGCTTTGCTTGTTGGGGTTAACAAGGTTGATGTCAAACATTATGGGACCGGTAAGAATTTGTGTTGCTCATTAAATGATACAAATACTTTAATAAAGTTTCTTCTTTCCTCTAAGCTTTATAACAAGGATAATATCAGGATAAAAAATGCTGTTAATGCCAAATGGGATGCGGTAAAATCCGAAATCCAGGATATACAAAATTTAGCGAACAACGACCCCGAAGGGGCATATGTATTTCTTTATTTTTCCGGTCATGGAGCATCTCTTATGCCCATCGATAAACAATTTCTTTGTTTTTATGATCGCATGGTAATGGAAGATGAAATACAAAGTCAAATACAAGGTTTTAATGAAAACTGTAAAGTATTCATTACGCTCGATGCTTGTTACAGTGCCGGTATTATAAATAGTCCGGAATTAAAAGGGTATTTCACTGGTCTTCCCGGAAAGAACCCCAGAGATTTTTCTGAAACCTATGATCTGTTCAGAGACATCTACGATCCAATTTATGATGCCTATGAAATATACGAGTTTGTTCCTGAAGCTGAGATTAATTATCTGTGTGCGGCAGCGGAAAACAAAAAAACAAAAGTTGGACCCAATTGTCAATCAAACAGCAGGTTCACAGGCAGATTTGCGAGCTATTGGTCCACTGCCGACCGCAATAGCAATTACCAATACTTCTATGATTTGTTTTCTTCAACACCAGGCAGTACTGTAACTCCATTCATTTTCAATGAAAAGAGCGATTTCTTTTCAACAACATATCCCTTAATCTTTAAAAAAACAAACCATGGCACAACAAATTGACACAGTCGAAACTACTGACAAAAACGTTCAGTTTAAAATTGATCCTATTGCGGCTCCGTTCTATAAAGTGGAGTATTCTCTAACCATAGAGGTTGACAATACAAACCCAATTCACAATGCTCTTATAGAGAAAGTCAATGACAAGACATTAACTGACGATGTTGAATTCATTGCGCTGGTGTTCTTGACAGAGCTGTTAACGGTTCCCTCTGGCCCTGCCAAAAATCCAAATCCAATTCATCCGATTAATTATATGTACAGCAAAAATCCCACAGGTAGCAATGGACTGATCATTTCAATGACCGAGGAAATGAGCTTTATCCACAAACCCAGACGAACCAAAGGAAAAGTATCCAATTCGCTTGGATAGGTAATCAATCAGAACTTTTATTACATTAGCAGGAACGCGACTTAACGTTCCTGCTATGTTACGCCAACTGCTTACACTGTTTTTTTTGTCTTTTCTTTTTAGTGGTTTTTCCCAGCTTAACGCGATCTCAGCTAAGATCAGCAGGCTGAACAATCTTGCCTATAGTCTCAAGGACAGCGACCCGGTTAAAGCGCAGAAAATCAACAGAAAAGCATTCATACTTTTAGGGGGAACCAATATCGACCAGATTGACCAGATCGTACTTTCGGATGTTTACAGCGTTGCGGGAACACTCGATTTGCAAAAAGGGGAATACGAACGTGCCCTGGACTTTTCAATTAAAAGCCTTCGCATCCGTGAAAAGGCCGGAGATCTGAAAAAGATCGCCGATATCAATAAGAACATTGCCAATCTTTATTACCAGATAGAATATCACTACACCGCAATCAGGTATTACAACACCAGCCTGGAATACGGAAGAAAGCTGCATCCGGATAATATCGAGACCATCGGTGTTTACAACGGACTCACCCAGGCATTCGAATCCATTGGAGAAAAGGATTCTGCACTTCTATACTACAACAAAGCGGTAGCTATTGCCCGCTCGCTGAAGGATAAAAATCATCAGTACATCTCCGATCTCTATTCAAACCTAGGGCAGTTTTATGAGATGGAAGAAAATTATTTACAGGCAAATGCTTATCTCAACAAGGCACTCGCCATTCAACAGGAACTGGACGATTATTACGGCATGGCATGGACTTTACATCATTTGGGAATTGTGAGCGACTACAGGAAAAATTCTCCTGAAGCAAAAGCCTATTATAACAAGGCCGGATTGATCGCGGTGGAGCAATCCGATCTTCAGACACAGCTGGAGCTTGCTAAATCGTGGATGTTGCTGTATGCCCGCGAGCGGAATACCGATAGCGTGAACTACTACTTCGATAAGTACGAAACGCTGAACGACCTGCTGAATGAGAAACGCACGAAAAAAAGCCTTTCCGAAGCCAATGCCAAATACAACACCGAAAAAGCACAGGAAAAGGTCAACGATGCCGAGGCCGAAAAAGAAGTGCTCACCTGGATGTTCGTTGGCGGACTCCTGCTCGCCGCGCTCATATTTATCTTCCTCATCCGGAATTACCGGCAGAAACAGCACATTACCAACATGCAGATCGACTTGAAGAACAGGGAAATGAATGAATTGCTCGTTCAGCAGGAAAGCGCGTCTTATGCAGCTATGCTGGAAGGACAGGACCAGGAACGGCAGCGGATCGCACAGGATTTGCACGACAGGCTGGGAAGCACGCTGGCAGCCATTAAGCTAGGACTGGAAAGTGACATTTCCGAAACGCACGATCACCACAAAAAGATGGTCGATACTGCCATGAATGAAGTCCGTGCTATCGCTCATGATCTTTCCGCCGGAAACATCGAAAAATACGGTTTGAATGCTGCTCTCGAAGAGTTGAAACATTCGATCGAACATTCGGGCAGGATCCGGGTGAACCTATACCTCGACGAAAAAGCAGTGCTGACCAATCAGCTGAAGATAGAGCTGTACCGGATCGTTCAGGAATTGATAGCTAACACGCTGAAACATGCCAATGCAAAAGAAATAACCATTCAGACGCATTGGCACGACGACCATTTCAACCTCATTTTCGAAGACAATGGAACGGGTTTCGATCAGTCGGTTAAAACCCATGGAATGGGTCATCAGAATATCACCGCAAGACTGAAAAAGCTCCATGGAAACTACGAGATCGACAGCCAGCCGGAAAGAGGCACCATCGTTATAGTCAACATGCCAACAAAATCCGAATCATGATAAAAATCGCTATCGTAGACGACCACCAATTATTCAGCGAGGGACTCAGCTCACTACTCTCCACGATGGAATTTGTCAGTATTTCCGGGCTGTATGAGAATGGAAGCCTTTTCCTGGAACAGCTCCCCGATCAGGCTCCCGATCTCGTCCTGATGGATATTGACATGCCGGTAATGAATGGAATCGTCACCGCGGAAAATGCCCTGAAAATTCTCCCGGAGCTAAAGATCATCATGCTTTCTATGCACAATGATTATCCGGCCGTTACCACTTCATTACGCACAGGAATTCATGGGTTTCTTATCAAAAACACGAGCAAAGAAGAGCTCAGATCTGCCATCGAAACCGTAATGAGCGGCGAACAGTACTTCAGTAAAGAGGTGACCGATCTGCTGGTGAGAAAATTTCAGTCACCGAATATTCACCAGCCTGTAAACCTCACTCCACGCGAACAGGAAATACTCGCTTGTATCTGTGACGGCTCTTCTACCCAGGAAATTGCCCATCAATTGTTCATCAGCGCGAATACCGTTGAAACTCACCGGAAAAACCTGCTTGTAAAAACAGGCTGTAAGAACAGTGTGGGGCTCGTTCGGTTCGCACTCGATAATGAGCTGATTCAGCCAAAGAAGTAATTCGCCAGCCTGAAGGTGTTGGTATGCGCTTCCAGGATAATACGAATGTCTTTACTGTAGCCTCCGCCCATGCTGCACACGATAGGAAGCTCCAGTCTCTTTGCTGTTTCCAGCACTATACGATCCCGTTCCTTGCACCCGTTCAGCGTCATTCCAAGCTTTCCAAGCGCGTCGCTTGCAAGCACATCGACTCCGCATTGGTAGAAAAGAAAATCAGGTTGAAACTGATCGATGATCTCCGAAAGATGCTTTTTCAGGGAGTTTAGATAGGTCTCATCATTGCATCCGTCGGGAAGAGCAACATCCAGATCGGACTGCTCTTTTTTGAGCGGATAATTCGAAGCGCCATGCATACTGAAAGTAAAAACCCGCGATTCATCCCGGAAGATCTCAGCCGTTCCGTTTCCCTGGTGAACATCCAGGTCAATGATCAGGATGCGGTTCGCTTTTCCTTCATTCAGCAGCCAGCGTGCCGCAATTGCCTGGTCGTTCAGCAGGCAGAAGCCTTCTCCCCGATCCGTGTAAGCGTGGTGTGTTCCGCCGGCAATGTTCAGCGCAATTCCGCCATCGATCACCTTTTCAGCACACAAACGGGTTCCTTCCATGATCGTCAGCTCCCGTCGTATCAGCTCTTCCGAATGAACAAATCCCGAAACACGCTGTTCACGCGGAGTACAGCTAAGCTCCAGCAATTTGTCCAGATAAGCCCTTGTGTGAACCGCAAGAGCATGATCCAGGTCCAACGGAGCCGGCTCAAAAAACTGGTCGTCGGCAATTAATCCCTCATGCGAAAGCTGGTTCCGCAGCAGGTGATACTTTTCCATTGGGAACCGGTGATTTTCAGGAACCGCATGAACGAATATGGGCGCGTAAGCCACGTGAAGAGACATGAAGACAAAAATACGCCGCATTCCGCAAAAAATGGATGCCTGCTGTAGGAATCTTACCAACCCGTAGGAATATTCCTGACCGTGCTGGAAATTTCCTGATTTCCTCGGAAAGTGTCACACAAGGTCTGGGGAATTCTAAACAAGGCTTGAGGAAAGTTATAAAAGGCTCGAGGAACTCGATACAAGGTCCGTGTAATTCTTGTTAAGGCTGGAGGAAAGTTGCACAAGGTCTGAGGAATTCTAAACAAGGCTTGAGGAAAGTTATACAAGGTCTGAGGAATCTTATACAAGGTCCGTGTAATTCTTGGTTACGCTTGGGGGAAGTTATACAAGGTCTGCGGAATGCTATTAAAAGCTTGAGGAACTCTATGCAAGGTCTGATAAATCTTAAACAAGGCCTCGTTTAGTATGCATTCGCTGCAAAGCAGTCATAATCTTTTGTGCCCTGTAGCCTGTCAGATTATGCGAATGGTTAATAAGGAAGAACCGCAGCCATTAAAAGCAGCAGCTCGTCACCGGAAAGTGTTTCCTTGTCACAGGAAAGCAGCAGATCGAACGTCGATTCGGATTTCCCACGGTAGATCTTACCGTTCTGAATGGAATAAAGACAATCGGATGAAATGGTCGAATTCCCCACATAGATCCCGTTCTCGTAGATGGTATAAAGCAGATCGCTGCTCATGGTGGAGCTTCCCTTATAAATTTTCTCGCTTTGAAGCGTGTAAAGCGGACTTTGCAAATCTCCTTTACGACCGAGGTAAACAACATTTCCTGCCAGGAACAGGTATTCGACTTCCCGGAAAGTTGCTGTTGAACGATACAGCTGGTTGTTTTCGATCCGGTAGCAAAGATCGGATGACATCTGGAAATTTCCTTTGTAGCATTTCACCTGAGCGGATGAAAGCTGCGAAAAAGCAAGAAGAACGAATAAAGCGATGAAAGATCTCATAGTCCTTTGCGGTCAAGATCCGTAGAAATGGTGAAAAACAACAGCGGACCTTCGCTTTCTTCAAACGTATACTGAAGCTGTGCTTTCGATTTCATCCGCATGGTAATGAACCCGAGTCCGGCTCCGCCTTTCGAGGAAATGAGCCCGTTATTCAGGATCTCCAGGTAGAACGCCTTGATCTCTTCATCGTTCATGCTGTTGAGCTTGTTGAGATAGCCGATCAGCTTGTTTTTATCGCCTGCAAGAGCGCTGTTGCCCATAATGATGCGGTAATGGTTCTCATTAGCGGCTACAATGAGCAGGGAAAGCTGTTCGCCATCTGTTCTTTCCCCGTGAATGAGGATATTCTGAAGTCCTTCGATCAGGATGGAGAACACGCGTTTGATCAGTGGCTTTCTGTCACCTGCCGAAACCATCATCTCTTCTACGCTAACGGTCAGACTATTGATCAAATCCTGGTTCAGCTCACCGTAGTGGGCCAAAAGCACGGATTGAAATCCTTCAGCATGTAACTGTTGTAATCGGCTGTTAAGCAAGACCCTGGTTTCGTTATGTGCGATACTGATTTGCATGTTTGCAAGTAACGCGATAAATGTACAACAAGATTTTTAATTCAATCTAATCATTGAGCAAATGCACGAATCCCTGCCATACTTTACCCTCTGCGTTTATCAATTGGTAAGTGTAGACTCCTTCCGTCAGTTTTTCACCGGCCAGGTCGTTTCCTTTCCAGTCGTTTTTGTAATCGGTTGTTTCGAAGACAACATTTCCCCAGCGATTCTGAATGATTACGTGCGAATTTTCCTGCAGATTCTGGATCATAAATACATCGTTCGTTCCGTCATCGTTTCGTGTAATCACATTGGGAACAACGATATTCCCGAGAACCGTTACAATTTTTGATACAGCAGCTGTACATCCGTCGGCTGTTTCTACGATCAGTGACACGGCATAATTCCCTTCGAGCACAAATACATGAGCTGTCGAAGAGCTGTTTCCGGCGGTACTTCCTTCTATAAACCAGCTCCAGGTGTCTATTACCGCTCCGGAAGAATTATCCGTAAATGCTACCGTAGCTCCCGGCTCAGGCTGAACAGGTGAAAACACGAAGTCAGCAACAGGAACCGGCGTTGTAGGCACGGTCACAGGCGAAGAAGAAACCGAACATCCGAAGGCATCTGTTGCCGTAAGAGTGTAAGTTCCGGCTGAAAGATTGCTCAGATTGAGAGTCGTTTGCGTCGAATTACTCCAGGAATAAGTGACCGCTCCAGGGCTGTTGACCTGTAATCCGTTTACGGATCCTGAATTATCTCCGCAGTGAGCAGTTCCGATAGCAAGATTCGTCGCATTAATAACCGGACCTGCGATCGCCGGCACATCTACGATAATACTGGCAGTACATCCTGCTGCATCCGTAACGTCTAGCTGATGATTTCCTGCATCTGCCCCGCTTAAATTGATGTTGCTCAATGCCGGATTGCTATCCCATCTGTAAGTGTAGGCAGGAGTTCCTCCGGTTACTGTTACTCCTGAAACCGTTCCGTCGTCCTGAGAGCAGTGCTCCCCGGTAATAACCGCATTTGCAGCTGAAAGCACCGGACCGGCAACTGTTCCTACCGTGAAATTATCTGTTACCGTACAATTCTGATCATCCGTTACAGTGATGGTGTAAAGTCCCGGAGCAAGGTTACTGATATTCGGCGTTGAAGCGTTATTCGCATTGGCCGACCATTCGATCACCGGGTTCACTCCACCACCCACAACAATTCCGCTGATAGCACCGTTGTTAACCGTACAGCCTGCAGGAGTTACAACGGCATTGGTCGAATTGATCGTGATAACGACAGATCCCGGAACAACTAACGCACTGGAAGTAGCGTTACAGTTGAAAGCATCCGTTACAACAAGTGTGTAATTTCCTCCGGCAATACCGGAAAGATTCAGGCCCGGTGAAGGATTGGAATTCCATTGGTAGGTATATCCTCCCGCTCCGGTTACGGTAACTCCGGAAATCGCTCCGTCATTTCCATTGCAGGATTCGGGAGTGATAACGGCATTTGTCGTAGTAATAACCGGACCAGCTATATTAGCAACCGTGAAAGGGCCTGCATTCGCCGTACAGCCATTCGCATCTGAAACAGCAAGGGTGTAAGTTCCGGCATCGAGTGATGCGATATTCAGCGTAGTAAATGCTCCGGCATTCCAGGAAACGGTATAAGTCGGTGTTCCGCCATTGATAACGATCCCGGTGATGCTTCCGCTGCTGTTGGAGCAATGTTCATCTACAATGGTCATTCCTGTGGTTGAAATGGTTGGAGATGCCACACTTGTAATAGTGAATGGGCCCGCAGTCGCTGTACAGCCGAGATTGTCTTCTGCAACCAGCGTATAGCTTCCTGCAGCTGCGCCTGTGAGGTCTTCGTCGGCCGAGGCAACGGTATTCCATTCGTAAGTCAGCCCGGTTCCGGTAGAAGTGATCCCTGTAATGGAGCCGTTAGGATTTCCGCAGGTCCCGTTGGTAATGACCATAGCAGCCGTGGAGATCGAAGGTCCGGGAGTTAACCCAACATTCACCGGTCCAGCAGTTGCCATACATCCGTTGTTATCTGTAATGACAAGCGTATAATTTCCGGCAGCCAGTCCTGAAATGTTTAAGGTCGTATAAGCTCCGGAATTCCAGGAATAAGAGGCAATCGTCCCCGTTGTGGTAATTCCGCTGATAGCACCGTTGTTCCCAAGGCAATTCTGATTGGTCACAACCATATTCGTTGTATTGATGGTTGGTCCGCCGGTTGATCCGATTGTATGAGGTCCTGAGATCGTGTTGCAGCCGAATCCGTCGGTAACGATCAGCACATAGCTTCCCGCGGTTTTACCTGTCAGGTTTGCCGAAGCCGATGGCACCAGGTTCCAGTTATAAGTAAGTGTTCCCGCTCCTGTTGCCGTAATTCCGGTAATCGATCCGTCATTTCCGGCGCAGGATTCCGGAGTAATGACCATTGATGTGGTGTTAACAACCGGCCCGGCGATGTTTGCAACTGTAAACGGACCTGCGGTAACCGTACAGCCATTGTTGTCAGCTACCGATAGGTTAAAAACGCCGGCATGCAGTGAGGAAATGTTCAAAGTTGTATAAGCTCCGGAGTTCCAGGAAATGTTGTAGCCCGGTGCACCTCCGCTTAAGGTGATGCCTGTAATGCTTCCTGTACCGTTTCCGCAGTGTTCGTCGGTAATGACCATCGCTGCCGTTGAGATCACGGGCGCTGTTGTTCCGGTGATCGTGAATGGTCCAGCAGTAGCGGTACATCCGTTATTGTCTGTTACCAGCAGGCTGTAATTTCCGGCTGGAAGTGAAGCGATGTTCAAGGTCGAATAAGCGCCTGAATTCCAGGAAACTGATGCGATTGTTCCTGTTGTGGTGATCCCGGAGATAGCTCCGTTGGCATTGCCACAGGTTGCATTCGTTACGGTCATTCCGGCGGTTGAAATGGTTGGACCTGCTGTTGCAGCGACATTGATAGGACCTGCTGTAGCGGTACAGCCGTTATTATCTGTTACAAGCAAATTGTAATTTCCTGCCGGAAGCGAGGCTATGTTCAAGGTCGAATAAGCACCCGAATTCCAGGAAATGGAAGTAATGGTTCCTGTTGTGGTGATCCCGGAAATAGAACCGGTATTTCCCGAACAACCGGTCGGAGTAACGACCATGCTTGTGGTATTAACCGTTGGTCCGCCGGCAGAGCCAATGGTATAAGGTCCTGAAGTTGCCGTACAGCCTGCCCCGTCTGTTACCAGTACATTGTAAGTTCCGGCAGAAGCATTGGTCAGGTTCATTCCCGGGGTTGTAACACCGTTCCAGCTAATGGTAACGGTTGGTGTACCGCCCGAAGTGGTGAGTCCTGTGATAGATCCCGGTGTTGAGCAGGTTACATTGGTAATAACAGCTGTTCCCGCGATCGTCGGACCGCCCACTGTGATCACTACCGGCTTTCTGAAAGTTCCGGGGCAGGTTCCCACATAAATGGTTGTTGTGGCAGAAATAATTCCAGTCGTATAGGTTAACCCTGTTGCCAGGACAGAACCTCCGAATTGGGAGCTGTACCAGGTCACAACAGCTCCGGAAGGAAGTGTGCCTGCAACAGTAGCAGTTAATGTGGCCGTTCCGCTGGAACAGATAGAGACATTCGAAGCATTGATATCGAAATAAGCCTGCGGAAGACCTGAAATTCCGGGAGCTGCATT
>Ga0247810_10000767_pt1 | contig 26780 bp, 36 predicted proteins | sample UWRJL119311C1_FD_179918 | JGI IMG/M metagenome (GOLD analysis project Ga0247810, IMG submission 179918) | Plant litter microbial communities from Arlington Agricultural Research Station in Wisconsin, United States - UWRJ-L119-311C-1 | ecosystem: Environmental > Terrestrial > Plant litter >... | reverse complement strand
AAGGGCGCATGAAAGTACTGGACTGGAAGAACTACGGACGTAGTGACGTCCAGGATTATCGCGTGTTTTCCTCCCAGCAGCAGGCCATGGACCGGGTGCTTACTGACCTTAGCAAATTCAGGGGAACGGGAGACAGTACGCTGCAACCTTCGGATCGCAACATCAATAGGATCGCTGACAAACTGGAAAAAACGTATTTCACGGCAACTCCTCTTGACCATATTGTCCAGGCGCATAGCAAGCGCGAACAGGAATATGATAATAAGATTTTTTTTCCGCCATGGGTGGATTTCCGGGATGTGGAAAGGCATGCCCAAAGTCCGGCCGCGCTCGAGAAATTTAGCTGGGAGTGTTATTTACAACAATTTAATAATCCAAATATTATGAATCAGAACAATTTAGAATCCTTGAAAACCGAGCTATCTACGCTTGGCTTTTCAGAACATCTGTTTGAAAAAATGCAAACACAAATGAAAAATAATGTGCCCGAATTCGAGCTTACCGATCGCATGAATGGCATAAAAGGGCAGGTTGACTTTCAGCTCTTTTTCAGGCAGTCATCACAGTCCGACTTTTATTACCTCAACAAATTTGAAGTGATGCTCACCGAAGGCAAGGGCCTTGAAAAAGACCAGTCATACCTGATTATCGCACCTTCGATAGACGAGGGAAAGAATACCGTTTTACAATACGATAACGCGGCTCAGGCAATAGATATTTTTAAAAAACAGACGGGTAACGCAGAGCTGGCGGTTGGTACTTCAGAAAAAGACAGTATCAGAATGGCGACGATGGAAGAGGGAAAGATTTCATTCGTAGACAAAGATTTTTCCCGCGTGCTTAGAAATCCTCCTATGGGCCAGACCTTCTGGCTGGATAGGGGAAAAGGGTTTTCGGCTTCCCAAGCACTCAATTTGATCGAAGGAAGGGCAGTTTACCGTGATGATATGTTATCTAAAGAAGGCACAGCCTACAAAGCCTGGATGAAGCTTGATATGGATGGCCCAAGGGATAAATACATGAATTTAAATGTAAATCAATACCACGACCCCTCATATGGTTTTAACCTGAAAGAGGTGCTGGAAAGGTTTCCCTTTAAAGAGCTCACAGATGAAAAACTAAGAGAAAAACTGGAATCAAGTCTTAAAAATGGTGACAGGGCTAGCGTTTCCATTGAAAAAGATGGTAAGGTTTTGTCACTTAAGATTGAAGCCGTTCCACGCTACAGTCAGTTGAACGTTTTCAATATGGAAGGCAAATCCGAAAAGCGTGAACAGTTTTTAAAAGAGCAGCCAAATCAGAAAGTAATGGATAAAAGCCAGGCCAAAACCAAAGCCGCCAGTCAGGAGCAAAGTGTCGGTCTTTAAAATCTTTTGCTAATTTAAACGTTCTTTATCTATTCATAAACCGATTTAGCGAAAGCTGAATGATAAAACAAAAAACATGGACAAATTTTCAAAATTAAAAGAACTGGTTTCAGCAGTCGAGACCGATGTAACTAAGTTTCACGATGCTAATAATGGTGCTGCTGGTACCAGGGTACGCAAGGCCATGCAGGAACTAAAAGTATTGGCGCAGGAAATTCGCACTGAAATAACTGAAACGAAAAATACTGCTAAATAAATTTTAGTGTTAAGCTTTTTTAGCCGTGGTCATAATGTTCACGGCTTTTTCATTTATCGCATCTTTTCAAAAAATCAAACACCGGTTACCAAGTTTAACTAAAGAATCTCTTGGGAGATTTTAATATTAATCACACTGGGATCAAGGCTACTCCTTAGAAGACCAATGATTAGATATGCAATTCAATCAAAGTGTAGTTTCCTGCGCTTGGAGAAATTTTGGGGATCTAAATTTAAGGAAACGATTAGCAATCGTAATAAGAAGCAATAATGATGTTGCCACAATCATTGGTGATGTACTGAATGGATTTCCTGTAAACTAGAAATCATCCGCCCAAAAACTCTCCATTATTAATAGGTAATAGGTTTAGCTCGTAAAAGTCTATCCTCGATACACGATATGTTCTGGGCCTAAAATTAGGGCAAGTACGAAGATTAACAAAATGAGCAACAAAATTTCAATCATCGGCTTGCCAAACTCTTTGAATTTATTTGACATGCAACAAGAAGAAAAATAAAAATAAGATTATAACATAGGTACTTCAAAGTCAGTTGCTATGTAACTTGAACAAAGTGAACACAGGTAAATAGCTGATTAGTAGTGAAATTAGTATTGTAAAGAGCTAATTACACAAATGAAGAAGCCGCTGTTCTTAATTGGTACAATTTTCATCATCATACAGTCAGTGGTCTATGCCCAGGTGACGGATGGCTGTGCTAATGCCTTGGGAAGTCAGATATACTATCAAAGAAATGGGTTCGGGGTTGGTACAGGTAATACCACTAAGCCCCGCTATGACACCTCGCCATTTTCAACTTTCACAAGCAATACATCAATATGTCCAAGGTTCACTGTTGTTGCACAAAAGTCGCCAGTCACCGCCTGTTGTATTGGAACTGATTGCGGTATATTAAATACCGTATACACCTTTACAAACATTCCTTGTGATTTAGATGATAACACACCTATTTTAATCGCAGCAATTGGTGTGTTGGGAATTTTGTTAATCAGGAGAAAATACAACCACTCAAAAAAGCCCTTGATTTCTCAAAGGCCTTAGCTTAACCAAATAGATTTGCATAGATAGATACGACTGAATAACATTCATCAAAATAATTTTGTTTCAAAAAACAGCAAATTTCTCTTGTGGTCCGACATCCCCTAAACGCTCACTTTACTATTAGCGTATCATAATACAAAACAGTCAATTGCAATGCACTTATCCGCTGTTACAACAAACATTTAGCACGCTGATAGTTTGGTGGGCATGTGCCGGAAATAACAAGTTGACTACGCTATCTTTTCCTTGCAGGATAAAATTGATTTTCGAAATCGATTACATGCTGAGGCTTCTCTGTCCGCTTCTTACCTTCAGCAACAATGGTCGGAGCATTTGCTAAAGCAAGCATTTTCTTCACATGGATAATCACAGGATCATCATCACCGGCATTCCTCAAGTGTGCCTGTAATTTAACATTCCAATTTTCTATAGCTTCTGCCACGCTATCACCTTTTGCAGTAGTTGAGTTATGCACATCCGAAGGCAATAGGCAAACGAACCCAGCCGATTCATGGTAAACTTCCGCTCCGAGTTTCTCTGCAATTGCGTCGAGTTCAACTTCATGTCTTTTCCTACCTGGCATTATTTACCTTTCTGCTTCGCTATGTAATCAGCAATAATCTTCCTGTTCGATGAGCCTGCAGCCGTCGCGTATTCTTTATATTCCTGCATGGTTACTCCCGCTGCCTGGGCTGCATAACGCACTTCGTTTGGGTCGTTTAGATCTACTTTAGCATCGTCACGACCATCTTGTTTTGATTTATCATCCATAGTGTTAGAGTTTTAAGTTGTTGATAAAACACGCGTCAAACTCATTTGGTTTTGTTTTAACTTCGCATAAACATTTCACCATGCCAGAACTTCCAGATTTAGCCGTAATGGCGAAGCATTTATCAGCTAAATTAGTTGACCATACAGTTGAAGGGTTAACGCTTCACGTTGATAGAAAAGCGAATGCAGATGAAAAGGATTTGCAGCGTGCCTTGGTTCATCACAAGGTTAAATCTATTTATAGAGAAGGGAAGGAATTGCGTTTAGCAATTGGTGACACTTTGTTAGGATTACACTTAATGCTTCATGGCGAAATCAGATTGGTAGGCAAAGGTGAAGAAGTTAAATTTCCAATATTGCAACTTGATTTTACAACCCAGACATTATTTCTAACGGACTGGCAAAAATCAGCTACACCAACACTAAATCCTGAGCCTTCAGAAGTTCCCGATGCATTAGATTTTGAGTCTGGCTACCTTAAGGAGGTTTTAGCCAAAAAGAAAACTGATATTAAAACCGTACTGCTTGACCAGAAAATAATAAGAGGAATTGGTAATACTTACGCTGATGAAATATTCTATCAAGCCGGAATTTCTCCGCTATCAATTTCAAATGCTATACCTGCTAAAGAGGTTGATAAATTAATCAGCTCAATCCACATAGTATTAACAAATGAGATTGGGAATATTTCAAGTAAAGATCCTGAAAGAATAACGGGAGAAAACAAAGATTTTCTTAAAATCCATTTACCCAAAACAAAAGAAACCGCTAAAGGTGAAGAAATATTAATTGATAAAAAGGGTTCCAGAAAAACTTATTACACAGCGAAACAGACCCTTTATAAATAATGACAATTGCCGAATAATAAGAATGGTTTAGAATTGCGCCTAAGCATGATATGCCTGTGTAACTCGATAATGCCGCGAAAGTTAATAACTATGAGCACTTTCTTGAATCGCATTTTGCACCATTGCGAATTAATCCTGATAACAAAGTTAATCAGCCGCTTTTATTGCGATGGAAAGCAATGAAGCTGGTAATTGAGCGTAATGCGTACAAGCAAATCAATTGGAAATTATCCGCTAATACCCGATATTGTACTTTCAGAAAGTTTTAGATATCAATTCCATCTTTGCGCATATCATCCAATATTGGTTTAACGTTCGGCAAATCCTTTACATCATCAAATGTGACCTTACCTTTTTTCTTTTTATTCTGCTTTTTAAAATAATCCTTATCAGAATACCATGGATGATCAAGTGGAAGTGGCTCCAGGTAGAATGGTGGCTGTGAAAATTTAAGGCCAGATTCCTTTGCATTGTCTAAAGCAGTCACATCAAATTCTGATGGATTGATTATCGTTACACATTCAATAGCTTCATTCACATAGATAACAACCTGCAGACGTTGTAGTGGGGCATCAATTTCAGGCAATCCTTCCAACAAGGTGTACAGCCAGCCTTTGCCACTGGCCATATAACCTGGGCTATCAGGTAGGTAAATGTAAATGTTGCCGCTACCATAAAAACATTTAGCTTTTTGCAGTGCTTTGTTAATATTTTCCGCAAGCATAACCCCATATCGATTAGCACCGTTTCTGATTTGGTTTTTAGCGTCCATAACTATAATGTAAATAAGTTGTTGTTAGTTGGTATTTCTGGTTGCTCAATGACTGCAAGCAAAACATTTTCATCATTCGGCAATTTCTTTAAATCCCTGACTACCCGATAAGCAGCAAGTTCTTCATCAGAGCAGGCAAATTGCATAATATCATCAATTATACGCTCTGGACTATCAGGATTAATCCAATCCCGTATCAAGTCATTCGATAGCATTAAAGGCATACGTTTGGCGCTATTGTGGATGTCAGCCATGAAAGTATTAGCAGGTTCTGTTACGATTGTAAAGGTACGGTACCATTCATCAGCTGAATCATCTTTGTAAAAGCTATACAATCCTGCAAGGTTAAAGAATGGTTGCTGTTTTGGATGAATAAGATAGGGGAGTTTATCACCGTCAACATGCTTGTATTCAAAAAAGCTATTGACTGGAATTACACAACGTTGTTTTTTAATCGAATTTCTAAATGATGGAAGTGTTCTGACAGTTTCACTTTTAGCATTTAGAGTACCCTTGGCAAGCTTTAACATGTCAGGTAAGGCTTTCTTCCATGTCGGCATCAAACCCCATTTAAAAAGGTCAATGATTTGCTCGCCATCCTGCTGCAAAAGGATAAGAAGTTCCGGATGCGTAAATCCATCAGCTTTATAAAACTGACTTGTGTACTCTGGAGAAAGCGAAGGAGCTAACCCAGCGCTATAAAACGACTGTAAATCGTATGCTTTAGTAACTTGAGTAGCGGTGTAACACATATTCTAAGTTACACATTTGCATCAATAAAATTTCCCATGCCTTCGACAATTTCATTCAAAGTCTGTCTGCCTGATGTTTGCTGCCATCTACCATCTAATTTTTCAATGCTGCCGATTAATGTATCTTTAAAAAAGAATTGATAAGGTGCGCCGTGTTTAATCTGAAGAATGTTATACGTGTAGTCTGTAAAGCCGGGATATTCAAGCTTGTATTGTAATCGTGTCATTATAACTGCGGTTAATCTAAAATGGTTTTATCTTTGCTATTGCTCAGGGAAATTGAAAAAGACTTATTGCGTGCAATTTCCTTGGTGATAGATTCATCAATTTCTTTAACGACATTTGAAAAATCCACATCATTTGGCAAGGTGTAGTTCAAATTACGGTTTTCATAAAATTTAGCAGGAGTCGATGGGTCTTTTAAAAATATCTAGAAATCTATAACTGCATTTTCATCTTTAGATTGCTGGTTGTCAAATAATTGAGTATCTAATCCTTCCTAGTCGTGACCTATAGTGAAAGAAACGAACTCAGACTGCCCCTCATCAGTTACCTTAACAACTGTAGAATGTTCAAAAGGAGCATTGTCTTGAAGAATTAGCTCAATTATTTCGGCATATTCTTGAAGTTCCGTTCCCGAGTTCATAACATAGATTAATTCACCATTTTCACTCCAAAATGACTTTTGTGTTGCAGCAGAAAACTTTTCATCAAGTTCTGCAAAAAATGTTTGCGTTTGCTCAGCATTCATTCCGTTTAATTTCTCTCTCATATTTAATTAATATCAAAATCAAAAGTATGTTCATCACCTTCTTTACTTATCACAACGCTCAATTTACTTTCGAATTCAACATCATCATAAATTAAATCTTTAACAACATTGCCGAAATCCTCAATGTCAGTATCTGAATGGGCGACCAATTCAAGAATATCTTCATTGGTAAATTGAAAGCTAACCAGATTTTGTCCATAACGCTCCATCAACTTTTCAGCAAGGTCATACTTTCCCTTTTCATCACGGAAATGCATAGTAATACCTTCCAAATATTCTTGGAGCTCAATATCCTCAGAGCTATACCCTAGAGGAGAATTGTCATCAACAATGAAAGAACCAAGATAATTACCGTTTATTGAAGTGAAATAAAACTCATCATCAACATTGATTAAAACATCAACCTGCTCTGTTGTACTCTTATGGTACATTTTGAATTCGTAAGTAAACATATTCCTTAAACCTTAATTAATTAAATTGGTTTCGACAATCTCAGCCAATATTAAAATATCATCACTGTTATAATCCTGGTCATTGCTCGGCGCGAAGCTCCAGCTATTTCCACGCTTCATTATAATACCCTGCAAGTATTTGTTTAAAAACAAATAATAGGTATCAACCCAATGAACCGAAACTCTGGCATCAAAAACCTCATCGACAAACTGCGCTTTGAAATTGTATTCCTGGTGGTTCATCTACTACAACTTCTTCTTAGGCTCGATATTATAATACTCCCAAACACGTTTTGAATGTTCTTCAATGAATTTTGAAGCTTTTACAACCTGAGCATTAGCGATATCTAAAGCCTGTCTTGGGTCCATTAATATTAATTGTGGTGCTGAGGCCTGCCCCCGATGCACTTCAATATCTTCCTTCGCAAAACCAAATTCTTCCGGGGTATACCACTTCTTTGTGGTTTTACTAAAAATCCACTGTTTATTTCTTTTCGCTGTCAATGCCAAATGTGCCCTAAAATCCCGTGCAAAGTCTGGCGGTGGTCCAAAGCTGCTCATTCCCAATCCGGATTTTTAACGCCTAATATTTTTTCAAATAATTCACCTCTTCCCCGAATTACAATTCTGAACGAATGACCTCTATAGCCTATTATCTTGATAAAGTTAGCCAGGTTAGGTTTAAGGATTCCATCAATTAATTTAGGGGCTACCTCCTGAATTTTCCCCTTATAATATCTTTCGGTATATAATTCATTAAAGCCAACCAGGTTTATAACGATTGTGCTTCCATCAACTTCTACTAATTTGTCCAAGCTCAATATCCATGGACGCATATAATTATTAAGCCAGAACCAACTTTGAATCTGTCTTTCTAATGCGGGCCTAAATGTGCTAATGTTAGTATCCATTAAATTATTAGCAAATTTTACTAATTTTTTTAGTAAAAACAAATAATTTTAGTCACAAAAAAAAAGGTGAATGGATGTACAGAGAAATAATGCATCCGGAGAGTTTTATTTATATTGAAAAAATGCGTTTTACGTAGCTTTTGGACTTCTTTTTTCAATTTTCTGGCGATATATAAGGGAATACCATACACCCAATGCTATTGTTGCCATTTATTGAGGATGCCTCTAAGCATTGTTTAGCACTGCAGGCTGGTTGATTAGAACTCAGTATCAATGTTACAGCATTGGACTTTTCTTAAAAGTCGAAAACAGCCGTTCTCCTGAAGTAGACGGGCACAAACGGCAGTCTTCAGTATGACCTAGCAGAAATAGAGCTAAATTCAAGTGTCCCCTGACCGTTCGAGAACGATACTTTCACAGTTGCCTATGAGTTGCGGCAACTGGCTGGCTAACGTACAAGAACGATGCAGACTTTTGAAATGCCATGACAGAAGCGAAACAACTCCGGATAATGCTTAATTTTAAAAAACAATAGTTTGCCCAAGCTAAACTTTTCCGTGTGCGTACTGTTTAACCAAAAAACTAGCAGAATGAGAGACTTTTTTATATGTGCCATTTTCTGTTTATTCGGCCTTAATGCAATTGGGCAGAACAAACATTCCTACTCCGTCTTCAAGCCTGTGCCGCGGGATAGCTTGCGGGAAATGGAAACCGACCGGCCAGATGTAAGTGAAAGTCCCAAGACCGTAGATGCAGGTCATTTCCAGATTGAGACTGATCTGTTCCGTTTTCAACGGCAAAAAAAGGAACAGGGGAGAACCGATGAGTATCTTTTTAATCAGATGAACATAAAGCTGGGGCTGACCAGATCATCAGCCATCCAGTTGAATTTTGGAAGCTATGCGGTTAACAATGATTTTGACAACGATGGCCAGGTGCAAAGAAGCAGTGGATTTGGTGATCTTACCCTGCGGGTGAAACAAAACCTGCTGGGAAACGATAGCGGAAAGTTTGCTATCGCCGTGCTGCCTTACCTCAAGTTTCCGACTTCCAGGGCAGAGGTAGAAAGGGAGTATGAGGGCGGAATCATCGTTCCCATGAGCATTAAAGTCAGCGATGATTGGAAGTTGGGCATTCAGGTGGAGGCGGATCGGCTAAAGGATGAAGAAGGTAGGGGGCACCACAACGAACTCCTGCAGACATTAACCCTTTCCCATTCCCTTAACAAGAAACTGGAGGCTATCGTCGAAACCTATTACACTTATGAAATCAAGGCAGCGCACTTCGAAAATTTTTTGAATGCTTCCCTGCAGGTTGAACTGTCCAGGGATATACTCTTAGATGGCGGACTGAACTATGGCCTCCAGCATGAGGCACGAAAAAGTTACTTCGTCGGGCTGTCCATCCGGCTTTAAGCTTAAAAAACCAGGAATGACCATGGAAAATAAAAATCAAAACAAAAATCAATCTGCGGGGGATTCTGCACCTGAAATTGATGCCGCTGCAAGACGGCTCAACGAGCAAATTCTCTGGGAGAATACAGTCAACGGATCATATAAGGAAGAAGAGGATGCAAATCAGGATGGACCCTCTGGTGGTCAATAGGTAAGATGTTCTATTAAACTGTCAGCCCTGCGGTCTTTTCATCTGACCGCAGGCCTTGCTCTGAAATTAATAGAGCGATTATTTATACTTGATCATTTTGCAATTCTATCTCCAGAGATATTGACTCTCCCAAGTGCTTCCCCTGGAGGACCTATGATCACGCATCCATCAGTAGCAAACCGGCCACCATGGCATGGACAGTCCCAGCTCTTCTCGCTTGGGTTCCAGTTGACGATACAGCCAGCATGGGTGCATACGGGATCAAGTGCGGTAACCTTTCCAGTGCTATCCTTATAGAGCGCCAGCTTTTTGCCATCAAATGAGGCAATTTTTCCCTCGCCATTCGCTAAACCGTTGAGCGTATCCAGTACAGCCACGCCAAATCTGTCGCCTAGGAAATAATAAGCGACATCTGCATTTTCTTTCACAAATTCGCTGAAGCCCGAGACATGCTTTATTCTCGAGGGATTAAGGACTTTCGCTAATACATGTTCCTTTTTTAAAATCAGGCTAGTGATATTTTCTCCTGACAAGCTTCCCAAGATCATGCCATTTTCATTGAAACCAGTTGCGACGTAGGTGCACTGATCCCCTCCAGGCATTTGGCCAACCATTGAAGAGATAAACGACACTACAATACCATATATGCGCAGATGGATGATTCACTCAAACCAGAGTTTGCAGTTATTGATAGTAACCAATGTAATCAATTGCCCAGTGATCATTAATCTTAGAAAGTGTAAAAATTAATTTTATTTCATTTTTAGATATAAAGAATTGCGCAATACATTTGTCGCTGATCATTGCGAATTCTTTAATGACCCCTTCTTTGTAATGTTCCAAAATGAGTTCAGGTTCGAAGCTTTGTAATGGTATATCAAGGCTAAGACCATCAATCTTGACAATTGCACTTCTTTCGATTTTAGGGCTACTTTCTAGTGTTTTTCCAATCTCATAGAAATACTGCCTTAAGTTATTTAGGTATGATTCTGAAAACAGGCCAGATGTCCTGTATCGATTAAGATATAATTTAACCCCATTTTTGTCAATTGATTGTTTCTTCATATTACCAATAATCGATTCTCTAACCAAGGAATATTTTTTTTCGTTAGGTTTAGGCTGATCTTTTATCAGATCCCAAGCAAAGAATTTGAAAATTATTTCTTTAATAGGCTCTGAAGACTTATTTCCAGCATTTTGACTAAAACCGACCTGGTAAATAAAGAAGAGACAAAATAGTAAAATTAGTTTTTTCATGATTTATATGGCTATGCTTGTTCTGATTTGAGTTAATATGAAATCATGGTGACCTTGTCAATCACCATATTGGCTCATAGTTTTTCCACTTATTTTTCCATCAGGAGAGTTGTAATACAATTTGTTTTTAGAACTAGTCCCGTAAATGGGCCAGTTAGTTGAACTGGCGTAAAATGAGAAATAATTTCCATTTAAATTGCTCCCCATTCCTACAATAACAATAAAGTGATCAGTAGTATTATCGTTATTGCTACTATCAGCTCTGAAGTCAACCCCAGCTAAAAGAGGAGTTCCATTCCTCAGGGATTAGTAACGCTTCCAATTTCGCCCATCTTTGGAAAGAAGTTGCTTTTAGATTAAAAACTCTGAATAAGATGGAAAATATTATCCACTTAACTAAAGATGTGCTCGAAAGTGTTGTAGCACTGGCGACTTTAATTTATTTTAAAAAGGGTAAATAAATTAATAGATGGTCTGCAATTGATACGCAGGCCATTTTTTCATCTTTCGCTTTTCTGACCACTAACTAAAAGGTCTTTATAATCCACTAACACAGCCTCCATTATAGTATGAATTTCTTTTTCGATTCCTAACCACCTACATCTAATATATTCTGCAGTTATTTCCTTAGATGAACTCCGAAAGACATTTATGAGCGTTATAAATTTCCGATTAAATCTGATCGTGTAGCATAATTATTTTCCTTTGGGCATAAGTTTTTATTAATGCAAACAACTAATAGTTAAAAAATTGTTTTTAAAAACCTCTTAAACCATTATTTATTCTTGCGGCTTTTAAAAAGTTTGCTTGTATTTTCTTTTAACTTATCAGAAATGTAAACTTTACCAAGGATACCAAGACCTATAGTCTTGTTATTTCCGTCGATGTTAATTTTTGTCAACGAAAACAAGTAAAAATTTTCACAATCAATATACCCATCAATAACTTTGTCAATCAATGTCGACCCCAGAAAGAGCCCGATACCGGCACTTGTTGCCTGATAATTATTTTTGCTGTGTCGGAGTTCTTCTGTCATAGCCTTATTAAATTCTTTAGTTAAAATTTCTTTAACCGCTAAGGAATGTTTTGCCCGGTCAGGATTCGTCATGATGAGAACAATAGCGATACATACTGTTCCAAAGAGCGTTATATACTTATTCATTGATTTAGATTTATAACAAATATAAGTTTTTCTGATATATTGTAAATTTCAAAGAAACGCATGGTTTTTACCTAAGTTCTCCTTGCTTCAAAAATTTAAGTCTAGTCCGGAATTACTGTGCTAACTTCATGTTTTCCGAAATTTGATATAAAAGAAAATTTGGAAACGCTGCAGGTAGTAATTTTAAGGTTTGTCCAAATGTGATGATGAATCACTCTTTTTAGAGTATATAATTATCGCTAAAGATGTTAACTTTATCTTTTCCGTAAGCGATAACCATTATTAATCATTTTATTTCATCATGGGTGCTATCCGTATGCATTTTGAGTTGGGTAAGGATGACTGGGATTATGGTCTGGTTACTTTACATGCCCAGATAAAAATATACCGCGAAGCCACCGTGGCAGGCGATGACCAATGTATGTTATACTTTCAACTCGGGGATCACCACACCTTGCTTAAACAACTCGATAAGGGGGAAGTTCTCCTCAGCTACAGCCAGACACTGGGCTTTATCCGTACCACCGACTACATCGCAAGGATGATTGTTAATACTGACCAACAACCTGATGGATTATTTTTTGACTTTGTCCGCCACTTAACTTCCACTTTCCCTGCACAGAAAGATTTTGAGGATTATTATCTCGATTACGCCACACGCGTGTTGGAGGTGGTGAATCGCGAATTTGATAAGGAACCACGCCTTCGGGGCACTTTGGAAACATTCCTGTTCAAATAATTTTTAATATCTACACATTCCACTTGAACGCTAACGGGCTAACGAAAATAAACCAGTCGGTTTAAGATCTTTAATGAATTATTGTTGCCCCTTACCCTGTCAAAAGGGATTCTGTGTTCCGTGCTCTGTTCGAATCATTTTTCAGGGAGTATTTTGGCATCCGGGCGGGCTCATCCGCTCATACGCCTTCCAGGCATTACCGCACAGGCAGGTATCCGCTGCGATCCCTGATGCGGCACGTCGCCAAGTCATAACTTTTTATTTTTTCAACGAAACGGATAAAAAGGCTGCGAATATCGCATGCCCCGCTTGCTGCGTACGCATAATGTTTCCGCTTCGCGCAACCACCCTGCGGGACTTATAGTACTGCGCCGCTTTCGGCATTGCGGAATTTCTGGCTTTCTTTTTTTCCGTTTTTTCTTTTGAAAAATTTCATGGGAAGGGCGGTGGAAAGGAGCGAAGAAAATCAAATTTTTTACTTAAAAATCCGATCATGGAAATTACAGGAAGATTAACCGCTGATGCAGTGGTAAGGACAGTTAAAGAAGACAAAAAAGTAGTGGGTTTCTCCATCGCTTTAAATGACAGTTACCGCTCCGGCGACGAACGCAAAGAGGTAACCACATTCATTGAATGTGCCTATTGGAGAAATGAAGGGATTGCCGAATACCTTAAAAAAGGTGGTTTGGTGCAGGTTTACGGGCGCATTGGCGTGAATGCCTACCTGTCGGCCAACAATGAAGCTAAAGCCACGCTAACCTTTCACGTTTCAGAAATCAAATTGTTTGGCGCAGGAAGCATAAACACCTCTGCGGCTAAAGAAAGCAAAGCAGGGGAAGCTGTTCAGGCTGAAAAAATGGACAGCATGGACATTGAGGGCGATTTGCCTTTTTAGTTTTTACAGTTTTTCAGGTTCATTTAAAAATTATTATCATGGCACATAACTTAAATTATAACAGCAATACTGGCAAACACAGTTTTTTTTCGGTAAAAGAAAAAGCATGGCACGGACTGGGCACAATCGTGCAGGACTATCCGACTTCGGCAGAAGCAATGAAGTTTGCAGGACTTGATTACACGGTTGAAAAAAGACCGCTTTATACCTTGGACGGGGAACAGATGCGCATGGAGGCCGATTTGAACGTTGAAGGCTTGGATTTTAATGCAGGAAAGGACATCATTGTACCTAACTACTCCGCTACCGTTCGAACCGATAATGATGTGGTTTTGGGCGTAGTAGGCAAAGATTACCACGTGGTGCAGAACATCGACGCCTTTTCTTTTTTTGACAGCATCGTTGGGGGTGGGGATGGCATCCTTTATGAAACCGCAGGCGCACTCGGTAAAGGGGAACGCATTTTTATTACCGCCAAACTGCCTTCCTACATCCGCGTGGGGAAAGATGATCTCATTGAGCAATACCTGTTCCTGACCACCTCGCATGATGGTTTCGGAAGTATAACAGCCGCATTTACACCCGTGCGCATTGTCTGCAACAACACACTAAATGCCGCGATGAAAACCGCAAGGAATGCCATCCGCATCCGACATTCTTCGGGTGCTTCTGACCGCCTCTCTCAGGCACACACCCTAATGGGCATATCTTCTAAACTTGGCGAAGAATTGCAGGAAATTTTCAACCATTGGAGCAAAGTGCGCATCAATGATTCACAGGTTAAAAAACTAATTCAGCTTGCAATGGCGCCAAATAAAGAAGTGCTGAATAAACTCGAAAAAGGCATCGAGGATGAAGCATCTGCCTGCTACCGCAATATCGTGGAAGAGGTATTCAGCTATGCGATGGGCAATCCTTCGCAAACTTTGGAAACCACGCAAGGAACGGTTTTCGGCGCATACAATGCCGTAACAGGCTATTTTCAAAACGTGCGTAAATTCAAGGACAATGATGCAAAATTCCGTTCCATTACAGAAGGGACAGCAAGGCTTAGGGCGCAGACCGCATTTGACCTCTGCACCACTTTTTCTAAAAATAATCAGCTAGCCTTATTGTCAGATTAGTTCATCGGGGCAGGTTTCCTGCCCCATAAAAAAAATAAACATGAGCATTTTATCTCCACATACCGAGCGCAAAGCCGTTTTGGAAATCGCCAAAGCCCTGCGCCATTTTTCCCGTTTTGACTTCCTGTTGCTTCGTGCAGAAGATGAACAAAGGTTGCGGGAGGCTGAAAACCTGTTAAAGGGAATCCTCGAAAACAATGGTTACACCTCCCGATTTTCAAAAAACCGTGGCACAAGGATTTTAAAACTTAAACCTTAAATTATGAAAACGAATTTTTTTAGGATGCTTGACCGTCTAAGTCCCACAGCGGACTGGAAAATCAGTATCTCTGCCAAAGCAGGGCACATGACCCTCTCTGTCATGCTATTAAACGGGCAACAGGGTAAAAATTTACCCCCGATGGTTTTTTCGGGTCGTCCCGAAGAACTCGACGAGGGTTTTTACCTTGCTATGGAAACCCCCGTTAAGCAAACTAACGCCCTTTTCATAAACCTTGCCGAACACGCCCAAAGCATTGAACTCGCCAGGCAGGCCATAAAAGACAAGGCGATGGCGAAAAACACGAAAAACAGTGCGGGGATAGACACCACCGCCCAAAAGAAAACCGCTTTTGAAGATGCCATGAAAAAAGTACAGGAATACAATAGTGCCTGTAAATATGCGGATGCCCTGTTGAATCTGCCAAGCGCAGAAGATTACCCCGATAAAAAAACAGAAATCGAAAAGCTTAAAGCAGAACTCGAACGCAAAGCCGCACAGTTAAACCTTTTATAATTTCATACCCTATGTTATCTACCACCATACTAAAAAGGGTTTTTCTGCACAAGGTGCAGGAAAACGAAATTTCTTTGGCAGACCCCAACCCCTCATTTAGCCCCGAGGAAGTCATGAACTTTTACTCGGGTACTTACCCTGCTTTGACTACCGCTAAAGTCGAAGGCCCCGAAATTTCGGGCGATGCCCTGCAATACCGATTTCAGACTACCCTTGGCACAAAAGGTTAGCGCAATGAACAAACAAAAAGCAAAATGCATAGCCACCAAACCCTACACGCCCCAATGGTACACACACCAAAGCTTAGGCCATTTTATGGAAAAAATCGACCGCAGAAAGGACGTTTCCGAAATAACAAATCAAGGGAAGATGGACAGACCCAAGCCATCCCCACTCGGATTTCAAGACCTGCTTTTTTAAGCCGTCCACATCTGCCAAAAACAGCCAGGTTTGCACCCGAACTTCGGGCATTCAAAAAGATAGAAAGGGAATTTAAAACTTCCCTTTCTAACCTTTGCAACCTGTATAGCATCGACGAGCCAAAGGTGGAAGGGATTTTTCCGATGAATATCGAAAGGGCATTCAAACAGCTTAGCCAAATGCTTAACTGTCATCATAAAGATTTGCAACTGAAAATTATGCAGGATGAATCAGGGAAGGTCACCCTCGCTACACGCAGAGTTTTCGATACCCGTATGACGCTTTATTACCTGCCGCTTTGCCCCCTTTGGGAACTGATGGAGCGAAAGGATAAAAAACCCGAAACCGCCTTGATACTTTCCATTCTCGCCTATCTCTTTCAAATTGGCGGCGTGCCGCATTTTGCGCAAACCTGCAGTTATTTTGATGGCATTTATCAGGTGGTAGCAGAATGGGACTTTGAGCAGGAGCAGGATGAAGAAGCGCAAAACGATTCCGAATTTATTTCTGCCCATTTTTTCATGATGTACCAGGCAGGAAATATCCTGCTTTTGAAAATGAATGACCCTATACATCTTAAGCGTTTTAAGGGCAGGGTCAAACGGTTCAAACCGAAGGATCAGCAAGGGGAAGCCTTGTTCCTTTGCGCTAAAAATGCACTGAAATTATACCAAGCCTTTCCGCTACGCTCGGTAATGGATAACATGGGATTGCCCGATCTGCAAAGTGAGGAGGATAGTTTTATCCGGTGCGAACAGTACCTGAGTTTCTATTGGAGTAATTCGGATTGTATAATTGACAGCGCAATGGACTACATCAATGCCGAACTCAATGAAATGTGTGAAATGGAAGAACCTGTAAGCTTTCAGTATTTTGATGCGCCACAAGCTAAAGAAACCCATGACTTTGCCTTCGAAGAACAGTTCTTCGCCTTGCTGAACGAAATCACAGACATTTTAAATGACCTCAAATGAAAGATATTACTAGCCTTTTTTCAGAAACTTTTATCCCCGTAAAAGCGTTGCTTTTTTATCAGTCTATCCAAGACCAGTCCTTTTACGTAGAAAGCCATAATCTCGATAATCTCGGCGTGGCAACAAATGTGCATCCGCTGAATGAAAAGGAAAGCCATGAACTTAGCCTTAAACTTCGGGCAGATAAAAACAAAGAACATGGATTTTTAAACCATACAGGGCTTCTACCCGAAAATTTGCTTTGCTACAATCCCCGCGAGGATGGGGGTGCGATGTGGTTTACCCAAAGCATGTCCGCAAACCTGTACTTCGCCAAATCCTTATCCATCCCCGATGGGATGGCACAACTGCCACCACTAATTTGGAAAGCCTCCAAAACTAACCTGCAAATTTGGGCAATGAAGGAGGGGCAAAGGCCTCGAGCAGATACCAGCCTTTTTCTTGCGCCATTTTTCAACCTCTACCACGATGGTCGGGTCTGTATGGGAAATGTTGTCGTCAATATTCCAAGGGACTGCAACCTCAACCAATTTATGGAACTATGGATGAAATATTTTTTTGCAAGTACCTTTTCTCACCTTTTAACGGATACCTCACCCGTAAAAATGAATATCGTTCAGCTTTGGCAGAGCCTGATTGCAACGGGCAAAGATTTTCCGTTAAACCAACTCAAAAAAACCAACCTTAAATTAAAAGATATACCCTTATGAAAACGCTGAAACAAAAAGTACATATCGTTGCGCCATATCTTCTCAATCCCACAAATCCCCTTTCCATTAACCTCATCGGCGCAGGAGGGACAGGTTCACAATTACTGACTGCCCTCGCCCGAATGAATTATGCGCTGATAAATTTAGGTCATGCAGGCCTGCAAGTCACAACTTTTGATGCCGATAACGTAGACACAGCAAACCTTGGAAGACAGCAATTCAGCGAACCCGAAATTGGAATGAATAAAGCAGTTGCCATTTCTAATCGGGTCAACCGTTTCTTCGGGACAAACTGGAAAGGCATTGCCGAAAAATTTGAAATTGCCGAAAAAGGTAACCGCATGGAAAACCGAATGGCCAACATCACCCTGTCCTGTGTAGATACCGTTCAGTCAAGACTCGAAATAGGGAATTGCCTATCCGTGCTTGCTAAAAATCAAAGCCAAAGGGACAGTCCCCTTTATTGGATGGATTTTGGGAATACCAAAGATGCAGGGCAGGTCTTGCTGTGCTCACTAAAAAACATCAGCCAGGCGCCTTCGAAAGCTTTTCAAACGGTTGGTATTTACCACCTTTTCTCTCGCAGTTTGAAGCTGTGAACCCCTCCGAAACCAATGAGCCTAGCTGTTCCCTTGCGCAGGCACTCGGTAAGCAGGATTTGTTCATCAACTCTACGCTTGCCAGTCTTGGCGCATCCCTGCTATGGTCGATGTTTCGCGAAGGGATCATCCAATACAGGGGATTTTACCTTAATCTGAAAGGTTTTAAAACCCAACCTGTCAAGATATAGAGAGGTGCGATGAGAATTTTGGCCGTCCACAGGACGGCCTGTGAGCCTCGCGTCCTTCGGACACTCGGCTGGAGCTTTTTGTAGGTCTGCCAATGGATGGACTGTAAATAAGCGAAAGAAGAGTCCGCCAATTCAGGTTTTTATTTTTTTAGGTTATGACTATTTTATCCTCTGGTACATAGCATATTGTGATGAGTAAGTCATGGAAAAAAGGTACTGCTTCAACAAAGGAAATAACAGGACAAACCAAATTATTAAATCCCGCTGCACCAATTTTAAATTATCTGTAAGTGAAGAAAGATAAGGCATTGTATAAAGGTTTTTGCTCGTTAGGTAGGGTCATTCGACAGTAATATACCCGCCTATGGCATTTCCCTTGTAGAACTAACAAATTGTTATCTTTTGATTGGTAATCAGAGGGCTGGTTCGTGCCGGGTTTACTCAACACATAATTAGCTCGTTAGCTCCAAGACCTGAAAATATAGCAATTGAAAATTTTATTGGATCTCATAAGCGATAAACGCTTCTGTTGATGAGTTAAGAGAATTTGCAAATGGATTAAAGAAGTATCTGAAAGATGAAAGAATATTTTTTACCTAACCTGAAAGTACAAAATTCCTAATTGTCGTTCTATGAAAAGTAGTTCAATTGGTAAGTGTCGTAGTCAGATTTTCCAACGCTTTTTAAACACTATAAATTAGTCCGCTACCTTCATCTAGCGATTTAATGGCTGTCAGATCATCGCCAGACAACCCGAAGTCAAATACATTGAAATTTTCATTGGTCCTTTCCATATTAGTTAATTTCGGAATAACCACGACTTTTCTTGGATCAACCATCGCAAGACCACTTGGGAGATATTCTTGTGATATTTGCTTGAGAGCGCTACTAAAAGTTCCTGATTAAAAAGATTGTTTTTACCCTGGGCAAAGGGTGCCCAGGACTCTAACTGGATGCCTTGAGATTTTAAAGCATTCTGCATGTCTGTTTTTTGGGAAAATGGATGGGTCTCTACTTGATTGACTGCTGGTACTACATTATGCTGCTTAACTAAATCTGAAATCTGGTTCATATTAAAATTACTGACACCGATCGCCCTCACTTTACCCTCCTTGTATAATTCTTCCATTGCTTTCCAGGATGAATTTACATCTCTCTGCCACTATTACAGAAATCCCCATTATGTGTCTCAATTTTTGCAAAATCGTTTTATAGTGTTTTTGAACACAACAAAAGTGGATTTGGGCACTCCTGATGAGATCCTGTAACTTAATTTTGAGATATAATTAAATCGAATATTAACATGAAAATAATAGTGACAGGTTCTTTGGGAAATATCAGCAGGCCGCTCGTTGTGCAGCTGATTGAACAAGGACATCAGTTAACCGTAATCAGCAGTTCGGTCGCTAGAAAAGCGGAAATCGAGCAGCTGGGTGCAAAGGCAGCGATTGGAGCATTAGAGGATAGCATTTTTCTAACTAAAACTTTCCAAGGCCATGACGCTGCCTACTGTATGATGCCTCCCTTTAACTTTTTTGGGGCTGATACGCCTGATTATCAGAAACAGGCTTTTAGCATCAGTACGAATTATGCTAAGGCGATTCAAAATGCCGGCATTAAAAAAGTGGTACAGCTGAGCAGTGTGGGCGGTGAGAAGTCTACCGGGACAGGGGTTTTGGTTTTTCACTACATTGCAGAAAACGTTTTTAAACAACTTCCCCAAGATGTATCTGTTACCCATCTACGACCGGGATCTTTCGATTATAACTTGTACGCGTTCATGGACATGGTTAAAGGTGAAGGGTTTTTAAAGGGTATCATTGGAAAATTGCTTTATCTTAAATATTACGGTCTGAAAGGGCTTATCAAAGGTCATTCAGGAATAATATTGTCAAATTATGGTGGAAGCGATAAAATCGCCTGGGTATCGCCTTTAGATATTGCTTCTGCCATTGCAGAGGAACTTAACACTCAGCAAGAAGGGAAGCGGGTCAGGTATGTTGCCAGTGAGGAACTCACCTGCCAGGAAATAGCTTCCATGCTGGGAAATGCAATCGGGAAACCTTACTTAAAATGGGTGCTTATCAGTGACAAACAAATGAAAGATGCATTTATGAAAATTGGAGCGTCTGAAAAAATAGCCGAAGAATTTACCGCAATGAATTTGGCGATGCACAATGGTGGCCTCTTCGAAGATTATTTTAAAAACAGACCAGCGGTTTTAGGCAGGGTAAAAATGAATGATTTTGCGAAAGCGTTCGCAACAAAATATAAGGAGCAATGAAACATCTATTTATAACAATTCTATTTCTGAATTTTTTTTCAATGTTATTTTCACAGTCAAAGGCTGATGATATTGTTGGTATATGGTATAGTCCGGTCAAAGAAGGCAAGGTGGAGATATTTAAGACTGGTGAACAGTATTACGGCAAACTAATCTATTTAAAAAAATCCGTCGACAATTATGGAAAGCCTGTTTTAGACGTCAATAATCCTGACAAAGAAAAACGGAATATGCCTCTGGTGGGAATTCTTTTATTAAAGGATATTATATTTGATGTTAAGAAGAACAGCTGGAAAGGAAAGCTCTATGATTATGATGGGGCTAAGGGAAATACCTATGATTCTTATTTAACCATTACCGAAAAAGGGAACCTCAACATCAGAGGCTTCTGGGGACTTTCTTTCTTTGGATTGAATCCAGGACTGACTTTGGAAAAAGTTGATACCAAATAATCCTATATTTATAATCTTTTTTATCCTAACCGGAATGATTTTGCAGCAGCCCTACAGAATAAAAACAATCAAGGAATACCACAAAATACTGGGTATTGGCAATCCGGAACATCCGATGATTAGCGTTATAGACCTAGCTGAAATAACGCCCTACAAAAGTGAGGATAGTATCAAGGTGGTATTTGATTTTTATATGATTTCACTTAAAAAGGTGGAGGCCGGAGATGTGCAGTATGGCTATGGACAGCAAAAGTATGATTTCGATGACGGCATATTGTTCTTCATATCTCCTAATCAAATATTTTCGTTTAAAGCCGATGATGACTTCAGGAGTGCAGGAAGCATGTTGCTTATCCATCCGGACTTTCTGTGGGGAAATCCGCTAGCCAAAACGATCAAAAGATATGAGTTTTTCAACTATGCGATAAATGAAGCACTTTTTGTTTCTGAAAAAGAAGAGATTGTTTTGAAAAGTTTTATTAAGAACATCGAGCAGGAATACCATGCACATATCGATCAATTCAGTGAACCGATCATCATTTCTCAGATTGAATCATTCCTGAATTATTCAAATCGGTTTTATATGCGTCAGTTTCTCACGCGCAAAATATCTGGAAGTCAGATACTGGATAAACTGGAGAAAATCCTCGACGATTATTTTAATGATGAAGACCTTATCAATAGGGGCCTACCTACCGTGCAGCATATTGCCGAAATGCTAAATTGTTCTGCCAACTATCTCAGTGGAGTTCTCAAAACCCTTACCGGACAGAATACCCAGCAGCACATTCACGAAAAAGTGATTGAGAAAGCGAAAGAAAAACTCTCCACCACAACCCTTACTGTTGGGGAGGTTGCTTTTGAGCTGGGCTTCGAATATCCCCAGTCATTTAGTAAACTATTTAAAAATAAGACAGATCTAACTCCCCTTGAGTTCCGCAACTCCTTCAATTAACGTTACGATTAACCGCTTTATGTTCGATTTTTTAGTATTATTGAAATCAAGAAATCCTTGCTTATTTTATTTTGGATTGGCATGTCTATTCAGTGCAGTTATGATGCTCTTGGCATCAAAATTCAACCATATGCAGATTAACGGTGTGAATGCCTGGTACAAACCTGTTAAATTTGCGTTGTCAATCGGCATATTTAGCTTAACTATGGCATGGTATACTGGATATCTTGATTCCTATAAATATATCGGCCTATACAACTGGTCATTGGTTATTTGTCTGGGATTCGAACTTACCTACATTACTTTTCAGGCATCGCGTGGTGAGTTATCCCATTATAATGTGAGTTCCACATTATACACTTGGCTTACTGTGGCAATGGCCGTCGCAGCAATAGTCGCCACCCTATATTCTGGATATATCGGTATTCTGTTCTGTTCGCATAATTCCCCCACTCTTCCTGATTATTACCTTTGGGCCATTCGTTTAGGCATTTTTCTATTTGTGATATTTGCCTTGGAAGGTGCATTTATGGGTGCAAATGGTTCGTCCAGGGTGGGGGCTTCTGATGGCCGAACGATACCTTTTTTAAACTGGAGTCTTAAATACGGAGATCTCCGCATCGCCCATTTTATAGGGATGCACGCTTTGCAAGTTTTGCCATTGCTTGCTTTTTATATATTTAAGGACGTGAAGCTAGTGATATACATGAGCTTAATCTACGGCGCATTAGCCTTGTTTTGTCTGGTGCAGGCACTTAATGCCAAAGTATTTGGCGTTTCAGCTTAATAGTCCCCGTTAACAATGTCTGAACGCTTTTTACAGAATTTGCTTTAGGGAAAAGAAAAGTGATTAATTTTTATTGCCTAAATACGTATAGGAATGAGATGTAGGATTCCAAGGATTTCTATGTTTTGAGAGGCTGGTTTTTTAATTGAATGATTTACGAAACTCCAGTGGCGAGCGGTTCGTTTTTATTTTAAAAAATTTACTGAAAGACTGGGGATGTTCAAAACCCAGCTCATAAGCGACCTCACTCACTGAAAGACTGGTGAGCGATAGCTTTGCCTTGGCTTTTTCAATAAGTTTGTGGTGTATATGTTCCTGAACATTTTTACCAGTGAGCTGTTTTAAAAGACTGCTTAAATAGTCGGATGAAACATTCATGGCATCTGCGACCGTTTTAACTGACAATAGGCCAGCCTGCCGATGTTGTTCTGAAGAGAAATATTCATTTAGGAAATGTTCGACTTTGATCAGCATCTGGTGACTGGTGATTTTTCTGGTAATAAACTGCCTGTTGTAAAATCGTTCACAGTACCTGAGCAAGAGTTCAATTTGAGCTATAATCAGCCCTTGTGAAAAGCCGTCGATGTTATGATGATATTCCTGTTTTATATTTTCGAAAATATTAAGTATGCTCATTTCTTCTTTACTGGAAAGAAAGAGCGCTTCATGAATGGAATAATCAAAAAAGGAATAGCTATTTATAGTCTGCGCTAAAGAAGAACCCCATAAAAAATCAGGGTGAATCTGCAACAAATATCCGGATCCGCCTGTAAGCGAACCCGGATCTCGTTCTATCCGTAAAACCTGGCCTGGAGAGATGAAAGACATCAACCCTTCATCGAAGTCATAAACTTGTTGTCCGTAATGCAGTTTTGCCCCGATATCGCGCTTCAAGGCAATTGAATAAAAATCCATAACGATATTGACCGCTTTTTCCTCATCCGGAAATTGCACCTGGGAATAATCAACCAAACTGATCAATGGGTGTTCAGGTTTTGGAAGCCCTCTGAAACGGTGATATGCTGTAATAGATTTTATGGTAACGATTTCCATAGATGCAAATTTAAAGTTTTATTTACCTATTGTGAGCCAGTCACATTGAAATAGAGTGTGATGCCTTCAGCTAAGGGCTCATGTGCTGAGATTTTCCGCTCATTAAAAGTCCGAACCAATCCTCCAGATGCCAGGTATGGGTAAGCTTTCCATCTTTTAGATGATGGAATTCGTGCAAGGCCACGGATACTTTTTGATGAGTCGGCGGAATTCCCATGATTTCATTAACGTGGGTAAACTTCATCGAAGCCCTTACCGCTACCCGTTCGTGGGTTCCGAAAATTTCATGAATTACGACCTCGATATCTGGGCAGGCTTCAAAAAGATAGGTCATGATATCCTGAAGTCCCTTTGGTCCATCAGCTTGACCGGGAGCCAGCGGAATATCTTTCCAGTCCGGGTTACAGATCTCATCCAGGATTGCCGTATTCTTCGTCTTGAAGGCTCCGTAAAATTTTATGATGGTATCTGCTTCGGATTTCGTTAAAGCTTTTACGAAATCATTTTCTTTGCTTTCCATTTTCATGCGGGCTATTAAAGATTAGATCCTCCTGAAATTTCAATTCTTTGGGCGTTGATCCAGCCTGCAGCATCGCTGCATAAAAAAGCAACTACTCCACCAATGTCTTTAGGCAGGCCGACTCTACCTAGAGCGGTTTGTGATGCCAGATATTTATTCATTTCTGCATTGTCGCGGACAGCACCGCCCATGATGTCGGTTTCAACCGCTCCTGGCGCGATCACATTCACTCTGATGTTTCTTTTCCCAAGTTCCTGAGCCTGATATTTTGTTAATGTTTCCATAGCACCTTTCATAGCGGCATAAGCGGCAAAACCGGGTGTGGTAAAGCGTGTAAGCCCCGAAGATACATTGACAATACCACCGAATGAATTGATTAATGGCAATAGCTTTTGTGTCAGGAAAAATGGTCCTCTTAAGTGTACATTTTCCATTTCTGTGAACTGCTCTTGGGTTAAAGTTTCGAATTCCGCGTAATGTATAAAACCTGCATTATTGATTAGAAAATCAAATCGGGCTGCGTTCAATTGAGACTGTAATGCTGCTGTTAAAGTTTTTTGAAAACCATCGAAACTCGCAGCATCTGAAACATCGAGTTTCAAGGCAATTCCCGTTTGCCCAAGTTGTTCAATCTGTTTTACAACTTCTTCTGCAGCTTTTTTCTGACTGTTGTAGGTAAAAACGATATCCAACCCGTTTTTAGCAAGTTTAAGGACGATATCTTTTCCGATACCGCGGCTTCCTCCGGTAATGAGTGCAATTTTGTTTTGAGCTGACATACTTCTGTTTTTTGATGATTAGTATACGGCAAAGGTATGTTGACAGTACAAAGGGAATGTAGCCAAAACCTATCTGATCGTAGCCAAATCCTATGTTTTCATCTAATTTATTTTTGAGCCCCTTACAAAGCATAACTGGCTACTTACCTGGAGGTGATTGTTGTTCTAAACGATAGCCTGCAAAATGAGCTGGCATAAACAGAGATTATAAGAGATCAATTTGATGCCGTTATGTTTTCGCTTAAGATGTTTGTCTTTGTGTTGTTGTTTGTGTTTCTGCTCCTTACTTTCCCTAAGTTGGTTATGTTCCTGTAGTTCTTCGTTACGGTATTCTTCCTCTAAGTTCTGGTATTACTACTTAGATATTAACAAAATGGGTCTGGTTATCTGCCGAAGCTACTTTAAACGGATCAATTCTTGAGAAAATCAGTTTGGTAAGATTCATTATTTCTTAACGAATCACCATCAGATTTATCATAAAAAACAACCAAAATTGGGGAAGAACCAATTTATGGTCATTCGTTTTCCGTTCAAAATAACCACCTTAAGATCCTGACAATAAACTTGTCAATTCGCTATAGAATCATTTGGTCAATGAAACCGAAATCTCCAGTTTCGTCAAAGAAATTCAGTAAAAGGAACTTAAATCCGATCTTTTAAAATGACTTTTTTCTGTGTGAGCAAATCCCACCGTAAGCGCGAAAGCTGCCAATTAAAAAAATAAATTAGTTACGGGGAATAATGTAGAAAGAAACTCTTAAGCAGGTAATCACTCAAAACAATTAAGTCACAAATTATTTAATAAGTTTTACACGGTATATGCGGTCTCTCTTTTACTTTGCGATAAAACCATGAAGCTTTGAACCTTACCAACTAAAGGATTAGTAGAAATATATTCACTTAGAAAATCATTATAAGCAAACATATCAGCGGTAACAACCTTAATCATAAAATCAAAATTACCCGTAACATGATAACATTCCATAACATGAGGATGCCGAGCCATTTCCTGTTTAAATAGATCTAGTGAATCCCGCCCGTGGTTTTTAAGCTGCACAAGGGGAAAAGCAGTAAATATATTTCTGATTTTTTGAACATTGATGAGCACAACGTTGCGCTCAATAAAGCCGCCCGTTTTGAGATTTTTAATACGCTCAACAATGTTGGACTTGCTTCTTTTTAGCTTTCCTGCTAATTCTTTATAGGTAATCTCTCCATCTCTTTGTAACAGGTTTAAAATACCGCTATCAATTTCATCCAATATATAATCTGACATCGCTAAGTAGGGTTAATATTTGGCCTGGCCAAAGGTATTAAAATTTGAAATTTCTGGATAGTTTATTTGTGTTATTATGCTGATAATTGATTGATAGTGTATTATTTACAATTACTGTTTGCTAAAGAATTTTATCGTGAAATTATATTTTTTATTGGATCATAATTACAGTCGCAGGCAAAATATAATTATGTACGCGAACCCGTGAAAAGTACTTTTGACCAATTTTTTGCTTCGGTTTCCAATGCAGCATTATCCTGAT
>Ga0247810_10000766_pt1 | contig 26820 bp, 16 predicted proteins | sample UWRJL119311C1_FD_179918 | JGI IMG/M metagenome (GOLD analysis project Ga0247810, IMG submission 179918) | Plant litter microbial communities from Arlington Agricultural Research Station in Wisconsin, United States - UWRJ-L119-311C-1 | ecosystem: Environmental > Terrestrial > Plant litter >... | reverse complement strand
GGATGGTGCAAAAAAGGCTTTGAAGTCGAAAGAGCCGGTTGAAAAAACGGAAAACTTCTCCAATGATCAGGTTATTTCACGCCTGGAACACATTAAATCGAGCCTGATCGCGCTGAAGAAAGAAGATAAATGATATTGGATTTTTAATAATCCATAATCACTAATAAAATCAGTAATCCTAAATCACCATCAATTCAGCGTGTATACTGAGTCCACAAAAAGCAACGCCTCGTAAGCTTCCTGTTCCGTAATGGTTTTATCGAAATCGCAATGTCCTATTCCATTCAGTAAGGCACAGCGGATTTCCTGCTGCTCGTTTTTCTTATCGTTCTTCAGCAATTCCAGTACGCCGGTTTTATCTTCTTCGTTCAGCGGAATGAAATCGTAGAGCTGCGTCAGGTAAGTTGTGATCTCCAGCAATTCACGCTGCGTGATCAGTTCCTTCTTGAACGAAAGATAGCTCTCGGCAATCATCCCGATCGCAACCGCATGTCCGTGGGCAACCGGTTCAAACTGCAGGCAGTAGCCTTCTATGGCGTGGCCGATCGTGTGTCCGAAGTTGAGGATCTTTCTCACTCCCTGCTCGTTCACATCTGCCGCAACGATACGACTTTTAATCGCTACGGATGTTGCAATGAGCTCAACGAAATGTTCCGATTTCAGCAGTTTTACAGGGTCGAGCTGTTTCAGCAGGTTCCAGTGAGCTTTATCGGCTACGAGCGCATGTTTGAGCATTTCACCGTAGCCCGAAACCAGCTCTTCTTCGGGAAGTGTTTGCAGAAATCCCGGATCAATGAAGATCGCAGCCGGATGCACGATCACACCAAGCTGGTTCTTGTGCATCCCGAGGTCGATACCGGTTTTTCCCCCGATAGATGCGTCGACCATTCCAAGAAGTGTTGTGGGAATGTTGATGAAAGGAAGTCCGCGCTTGTAGATCGAAGCAATGAACCCGCCCATATCCGTCACAACGCCACCGCCGAGATTGATCACGAGGTCTTTTCTGCCGATCGCATATTCCGACATGGCTTCCCAGACCTGGAAACAAACTTCCATTACTTTATTCTCTTCTCCGACCGGGAGCAGCATGACTTCAGCCTCTTCCAGCCCGGGAAAAGCGGTCAGAATATATTCCAGGCAGTGATCGTGCGTGTTTTCGTCCACCAGGATAATCTTCCGGGAATTCGCATAAGGACCTTCGAGCAGGTTAATAAACGACGATGCTGTAATATTGCCGATCTCTATCGTACAGGATTCTATACTGAACTGTTTCACCTTTCTGATTTTTTTTCACCTGCTTCTTTCCGGCAGGCGGCACAAAAGTAACAAAGAGAAATGATTAACCCATCACATCATTCATGCACCGGTTCACCACAGGATTTGTAGTTCAATTCAGCCCGATTTTGAACAGCACCCGCTTTTTCCTTACGGGCATTTCATCCATAAATAATGCTTTTGTGCCTTTTGTGGCTCAGAAATTACGGAAACCGGTTAATTTTGCGTCATGGTGTCATTCAATAATACGGAGATCGCTTTCAAACACAAGAGCGACCGCGATCTGAAACGTGCAAATTTCCTTTTTAAGGTCATGGCAAGACCGGGACTGGTAAAGGTTGGAAAGAAGCTGACCAATTTCGGACTGAAAGCTCATCTTCCGATCAACGGACTGATCAAATCGACCATTTTCAAGCAGTTCTGCGGTGGCGAAACGATTGAAGAATGCACCGGCACCATCAATTCCCTCTGGAAAAATCACGTGGGAACCATTCTCGATTATTCAGTCGAAGGAAAAACCTCGCCGGAAGATTTCGAAGCGACTACCAAAGAGATCATTGCGACAATTGCCAAAGCGAAAGGCAATCCGGGAATTCCCTTCGCAGTATTCAAGATCACCGGCATTTCCCGGTTCGTTATTCTCGAAAAGGCGAATGCTTCCGAAAGCAATCTATCCGCATCCGAGCTGGAAGAATACAAGGAAGTAGTGGAACGCGTTGACCGCATCTGCAAAGCCGGCTTCGAAAGCGATGTTCCGGTATTTATAGACGCCGAAGAATCGTGGATCCAGGATACGCTCGACCGTATTTCGCACGACATGATGGAACGGTACAACAAAAAGAAAGTCATCGTTTACAATACCGTTCAGATGTACCGTCACGACAGGCTGCAGTTCCTGAAAGAAATGATAGCCTGGGCGAAGAAAGAAGAAGTCCATTACGGAGTGAAGCTTGTTCGCGGGGCTTACATGGAAAAAGAGCGTGCCCGCGCCCTGTCAAAAGGCTATCCTTCACCGATTCAGCCCGATAAAGCTGCCAGCGACAGGGATTACAACGAAGCGCTTGTTTTCCTGCTGGATAACATCGACCACATGGCCCTTGTAGCAGGAACACATAACGAAGAAAGCAGCACTTTCCTGAGCGAATTGCTGAAAAAGAAGCACATCGACCTTTCGGATAAGCGCGTTTACTTTGCGCAATTGCTGGGAATGAGCGACCATATTTCCTACAACCTGGCACATGCCGGCTACAACGTGGCGAAATATGTTCCTTACGGCCCCGTGAAAGAAGTGATGCCTTACCTGATGCGCCGCGCCGATGAGAATACTTCCGTAAAAGGGCAAACCGGCCGCGAGCTCAGCCTGATCACGCAGGAACTAAAACGCAGAAAGCTGGAGTGATAATCAGGTAAACTAATCCGCTTACTTTCCGGAAAAGCAGACATTCATAGAAAAAGCTTTATGAAACTGCCTGTTATTCTCTTTTTGATTCCGTTTGGTTCCTTTGCACAACCAACCGACACACTCCTGCTGACAAAAACCGAAGAGTTTGATCACTCGGGAAAGCTCACCGGTGAAACGTCGTGGATACGGAACGCCAGAGGGCACGAAATCATTTTCACTTCCTGGAACAACATGATGTCCTGGTCGGTTAAAACAGTTACTGACTACGATAATTCCGAACGTCCGCTGAAGAAGACCACTTACTGCTTTTACCCGAAAAAAACGGAGACAGACAGCGTTATCTACAGGTATGTCAACGATACGACCGTACAGGAAAGCTACGGTTTTATTTCTCCGGGCGGCGACTATTACCGGTCAGTAACCAAGCTCGATGCCTCCGGCCGGATCTTTTATGATTCACAGTTAGCCTTCGACGGATTCTTCAAAACGGTTTCAATGGCGCTGACGGACAGCATTTTTTACAATGCCGAAGGAAAAGAAACAGAGAGAAGAACTTATGATATGATCGGATCAGGCGCTTTTGGCTATGCGAGTACTGAAATGATCCTAACCAGCAAAGCACCACCCGCACAACCAAAAAAAATAGAGCCGGACAACCTGCAGAAAAGGATGGTGACAACTTACCACTCCGATGGCTTGTTAAAGGATCAGCTAACATATTCAGGCGATCAGATGCTGCAGTTTGTTGTCAGGAATTCTTACGATTCACTGGGACGGCTGATCGGTTCAGAAAAATTCTGGACAGGCGATTCCCTTAGAAACAACAATGAGTACTATGGTTACCGCGAGGAAGACGGCTTGCTGTATGAAACGTTCCGGTCGAATTATACCCTGGATCGAAAGCTGAGCGTTTATGAGATCAGACAGAAAGTGAACCGCATTATCGAATCCCGCTCAGAAATCGGTAACGAGATCTTCTCGGATGCCTGTTACAGGTACGATGACTATGGATTTCTGTGCGAAACGGAATGGAACTATTATCCGTACCAGCCGCCGGTTAATCAACCTGACATGATTTCAGGTGGCAGAACGATCTACTACTATACTGCGTTCAGAAAATAAAAAGCCGCCTTGAAGAACAAGACGGCTTTCGCTTTTATAATTCAATCTGTTATTTCATGATCTGTACAAATCCGTCGAAGACATGGCTTGCGTCATTACTAATATCTTTCACCTTCAGTGTCCAGGTATAAACTCCTGCCTGAACAACCTGTCCGTGATAGGTTCCATCCCATGCGCCTTGCGGATCGTGACTTTCCCAGACTACTTCACCCCAGCGGTTGTAGACCAGTAGCTCGAACTGTGTTACGTCGATTCCCTGTACGAATACCGACCATGACTGGTTGAATTCGTCTCCGTCAGGTGTAAAAGCATTTGGTGCAAAGAGCAGTACTTCGCTCACGACCTGCACAACTCTTGTAACGGAGTCCACACAGCCTTCATCCGTTGTAACGTAAAGCGTTACTCCGTAATTCGCTGCAACTCCGTCAGGGAAGCTAACCTGTACATTTTCTGTTGAAGCTGCTGCCGGTGTACCATCCGTGATTTGCCAGTTAAAGATCGTTGCATCAGGCGAGCTGCTGTTTACGAGCTGTACCTGCGGGCTGAACATCGAAACCGGGTTCGGATTGATATTGAAATACGCATCCGGCTTGTCGAATACTGTGATGAGGTTCGTGTAAGTCGCCGGGTAAACACATCCGAGATCAGAAGTAATGACCACAGAAACCGTATAAATTCCCGGATCTTCGAACACGTGCATCGAGCCCGACATTCCTGTCAGTGTTTCCGTCATTCCGTCGCCATAGTTCACCACCATGGAAGCAACGTTGCCGTTCTGGCTCTGGTTGGTGAAATTAACCGGTACAGGGAAACATCCCGACAGTACATCCGGAATGAACAATGGAAGGATATCCGGCGGGTGATTTACAAAGACAGACGCCGTATCTGGTCTTGATCCGCAGGCTTCCGTGAGTATTACGAAATACTGATTTGTCAGCGCAGTTCCCGGAGTAACGGTAATTGGAACTCCGGTTCCGACAACTGAGCTGCCAATACCTGAGATCCATGTAAACGTATAGGCGCTGCTTCCTCCCGTTCCTGTTGCAGACAGCGAAGTCGAAGCACCCTGGCAGATCGTGATATCGGGAGAAATGCTGGTAATGGAAAGCGGCAGCGGTTCGGTAACCGTAAAGATCTTCTGATCCGCACAACCGTTATTGCCGGCTACATCCAGTGTGTAGCTACCCGGCGCAAGATTACTGATCGTAAACGGAGATCCTGTAATAGGCTGTGAGGTGCCCCCGTTCAAGGTATAAGAAGTTGCATTGGTCGTATTCACCAGCGCCGAACCATTGTTCACACCATAGCAGGAAACATTTGTCACCGCAACGTTCACTGTTGTGTTGATCTCCGTAACCAGGATCACAGCATCTGAGATACAACCGTTCGAATCGACCGTGTATGTGTAAGCTCCCGGGTTCATAGTTACCGGATTGTAAGGCATTGTTACAGCTGCTCCTGCCGGATTCGTCCATGTTCCGATAGGCGAAGCGCCCGGTCCAAGCAATGGGAACAGGTCCGCCGGAGTTCCCGCAGAACAGATAGAAAGTGTATTATCGTCACCCGGATCCGCAGATGCAGACACGGAGAAGTTCATCTGGTCGGTTGTTGCGCACAACGGGTGACCGGTAGGATAAACGGTTAAGGTCATGGTTCCCGGCCCTGAGAAATTTCCGATTGGATTCGGGATAAAAGGATCGGAGACAAGACCTGCCGGAGACCATACGAATTCGTATCCGCCGAAACAATCAACAGTAAGATTGTGCGGCGTTGTAGAAGGCGCTACGAACATACCGCCATCTTCAATAACGATACTTCCGTCAGGTCCGACAACATCGAAGGAACATTCTCCCAAAAAGGAGCCTGCGCCGTCAAAAGTAACCGTAAACGGAGTTCCGTGAGGAAGATTTAAGGTGAATGTCCCTTCATCCTGGGAACTCGGAATAGTATGAGAGGTCGTAACACCATTAACGGTTACAAGCAGGTGGTTTCCGTTCCATCCGTCTCCGAATGAATCGTGCATATTGAACACATACGGACAGGGAGAACCGCCGCCGCTTCCGGAAATGGATCCGTTGATCTGAACAGGAGTTCCGTCGCACATAACAACATCCGGACCTGCATCAGGCAACGCATTGTCGTTAACCGTTACAGTTACGCTCGTATCATTTGAACATCCGAAATCATCGATAACGGTGTAAGTGTAAGTAAATGTTCCCGGTGCCGTAGGATTGATCGAAATGATATCTCCGTCAGCTGAAATAGTTGCGTAAGGTGCGGGTGCATTCCAGTAAGAAGAATCTGCTCCGTGACCGATCTGAGGTTCGAACGTCTCGATATCCGGGTAAAGGTCCGGATCAAGATTGATTCCGAATCCAAAAAGTGTTCCGTCATCCGCAGCCCAGTTATCTATCACCGTCAGTGTCCAGACTCCGTTTACCGGGCATCCGAGCAGGTTATTCAACGGTTCGATAGGCTCGTAATCTCCTGCCGGAATCGTTCCGCCAAATCCGCTGTTATCTACCCATTCAACCCAGGTTTCGGTGGCAGTTGCCGTAAAACAGTAAGTAAACGGCGTTCCCTGTGTTGTGGGATCAGAACAATCCACATTATCCAACTGGTTAGGAACTCCTATCTGGGTTCCTCCTCCACCCTGCTGATGAAGGATCTCTGTCTGACCGTTCGGGCATTCGACAATGATAACAAGGTCTCCCATGAAAGAATGTTCGAGATCCACGCAGATACTCTGAAGATCGCTCAGCTCGTCGATGATCAGTCCTGCGGCAAAACCTGTCTGGAGCAGCTCGACATCCTGTGAAACCCCGAGAAGCGTATCCGGCAGACAACCGTCGTCGATGTATTCAACTCCCGGGAATCCGTCCCAGAGGACCTCGTATAATTCGGGCGTTGCCGTAAATGAGAGTGATTCGCCCAGGCACAACGTCGTATCGCCGGGGAAGTTTATAAAGTTGGGAACCGTTGCAACAAGTACCTGGAGATCGATCAGGTTGGCATTGGAACACCCATTGTCATCTGTAACAAATAGCTGAACGCGGTATTGTCCCGGCTCGTCGAATGCATGTCCTACGTTCTGACCTGCAGCAGTTGTTCCGTCCATAAAGTCCCAGGAATAATCGGCGATCGTGAATCCTGGTTGGGCATGTGATCCGCTATTCTGAAAATTCACCACATCTCCGATACAAACACGGATACTATCATTGGTAATTCCATTCATAAGCACCCCGCCCGCTATCGGGTTATTACAAGGTGTCTCGCAGGAAACACTGGCGGTAAATCCTCCTGTTCCAACTGTATTGGATGTAAATCTCAAAGTGATACATCCTGTTGGATTGAGTGCGGTTGCCTCGATCACCACTCCCATCAGCTCATTCCCAGAATAGGTTCCCAGAGTGGGCGCCGCAGTCGATGTTCCGTCGTAAACTGACATGTAATCCACATTGGTCTGCGTCGGGGAAGGATTATCGTCGGTCGTATTTAAATTAAAAAAGTTAAAGACTACAGAAATGACGTCTCCCGGAGTATCCGGACAAATTGTGATGGTTACGTTCTCATTATTGCTGTATCCTGATCCTCCCTGGCCACCCGAATCTATGATAAATCCGTTACAGGTGCTGACAGTCGTATTATTACTTCCGGCAGAAAAAGAGATGGGTGTTTGTGCAAACGCATTTCCTGCAAGAACCAGCAGAACTGTTATTAATAATCTTATTTTCATCATTACTTGGTGTTAGATGGGCTGATCTTAAAGGCCTGGGTGAGATCCCGGATACTGAAAAATACCAGCACTGATTTCTTGTCGAGCGCAATATAGATACGCTCGTCTTTGATCAGGGTGATCCCAAAATCATAAAAATTGAATGTTCCGGGAACAATCAGCTCTTTCGTAAGAACTGCTCCTTCGGCTGATTTAAATTCGGAAGCCGGTCGGATAAGCGCTTGCTCTTCCGCAGCAAGATCGGATTTGGATACAATTTTATAGCTGTTATCGAGCTCGAACAGGTAATAGTTGTAACTATTCCTGTTGTATTTAAAAGTTTCGACAGCTTGTTCGCCCCGGTTCTTAACTAATCGGGAATCAGGCTTATCCTGACTATAAACAGTTGAAATTCCAGCAATTGTAAGGATACAAATACCTAGAATCGTTTTCACATTGAGCATATATATAGACGTTTCACTGTCAAAGAAACGGTTTATCCTCAAATTGGTTGTGTTGAAAAAGGGAAAATAGTAATAAAAAACCATTCTCCCTTAATCCCGCAGGTGTCTTATTTTCCGATCTTAACGCATGAGTGTCACATTTCCAACTGCTTCCATTCGCTTATCGGTCGTTGATCTTTTAAATACGATTTTCCAGGTATAAACTCCTTCTTTTACAATTTCGCCATGGTAAGTACCATCCCATCCTATTGTGGCATCGAAGGTTTCGAAAACGATTTCTCCCCAGCGGTCAACTATGATCATATTGAAATTATACGGATCGAATCCGCTGGTGAACACAGGCTGGAAATGCTGGTTGAACTGGTCGCCATCAGGAGTGAACGTATTCGGCACGTAATAGATAAGCACCGGATTCATAACAATTACGGCACTTGCAGTATCGATGCAGCCGTGATCGGAATAAGCTGTGAGCTTAACTATAAAATTCCGGATCGGATTGGTCGGGAACATGTGCTCGGGATTTTCCTCCGTAGACAAGCCTGAGCCGTCACCGAAATTCCAGCTGTAAGCAACAGCTCCTGTGGATGAATTGCTCATTTCCGATACCGGATCGATCTCCGTAATCGTACCAGGAACAGGAACGAAAGCCGCAACCGGGTTCGGATAAACACAGATGTAATTTGTCAGCACTTGATTCCAGACACATCCAAGTGCTGTTGTAATAGTAAGCTCGACATCGTAGCAGCCCGGATCGGAATATTCGTGCTGAACAGTTCCACAGGAAGTAGAATTCGCTCCGTCGCCAAATTCCCAGTAGCAAGTAGCCGGTGCGGTTCCGGTAGATTGATTTGTAAAGTTAACCTCCAGCGGATCACAGCCATTTGTAACCGGTGCCGAGAACACGACATTTGTAGGCGATTCAAGCGTGATGATGACCTGGTCCGTTCCCACACAGTTGTTCTGATCTGTTCCGACAACTGTATAAGTTGCTGTTGCCGGGGGAATGAACGATGTATTGTTGGTTACCCCGTTATTCCATACATAAGTAGAAGCACCTGATCCGGAAACGAACGTAGATGCTCCAATGCAAATGATCTGATCCGGCCCTGCACTTACCACAGGATTAGCATTCACGATCATATCTGCCTGGTCCGTATCTATACACCCGTTGGCATCTGTTCCTGTTACCGTATAGGTATAAGTGCCCACCAGCGGAGTGAATGATTGCCCATCCGTTATTCCATCTGACCAGGTATAGCTTACTGCTCCTGATCCATTGAAAGTAACAGCCGTTCCCGAGCATACTTCCTGGTCCGGACCGGCATTAACTACCGGCGGAGCAAAAACAGTAAGTACCATTGCGTCTGTATTAACACAGCCGTTTACATCTGTTCCGGTCACGGTGTAAGTAGTTGTGGCAGCAGGAACGAAAGCGGTGTTATTCGTTCCTCCGTTATTCCATAAATAGGTAGCGCCTCCGATACCGTTCAGTGTAACAGATGCCCCGGGACAAACCTGGACATCCGGACCTGCACCGATTGCCGGAAGCGGATAAATAGTAATTGCCTGTGAGAGACTATCCGTACAGCCTTCAGCATTCACCACAACCAGCTCAACGGTATATTGTCCGTCCGGGGTATAAGTATGCGACGGACTTGTAGCTGTTGTAGCCGCTGAACCATCCCCGAACTCCCAGTCGTAAGTCATAGCGAAAATGTCGGTAGACTGATTCGTAAACTGGACAGGGTCGTTGATACATTCATTTGTAAAAGTAAACTGAACCTGCGGACGGGCGTGGATCGTAACGACCTGCTCGGTGGTATCGCTGCACCCGATAGACGAGTAAGCAATAAGCTGAACATTGAACGTTCCGGCTGTAGCATAGGTATGAAGCGGATTTTTAAGCGTGGATGTCTGACCGTCGCCAAAGGTCCACAGCCATGAATTAACAGTTCCGCTTCCCATCGTTACCTGCGACCCGTCGGTAAATTGCAACGGAATATCCTCACACTGATCGCCAACTGTAAAATCGGCTTCGATATTGGTCGGCACAACCTGCGCATCGAGATTCAGTGAACAGTTTCCCTGGTTGGAGAAGGTCGTTACCGTACAGGTATAAGTAGATCCTACAACCGGATTCGGAACGGTAATACTCTGAGTCGTTGCCCCGGTCTGGATCCAAAGATAGCTCTGGAAACCATCGGGAGCCGTCATTGTAACCGTATTGGCACCTTCGCAGTATTCCACATCCACCAAGAGCGGAAGACATTCGGTAGAAATGTAAGCATAGCCAAAGTGACCGCTCTGGCTGCAATCTTTGGTCGTAAATTCGATAAAAATAGTCTGACCGATATAAGGGCTCAGGTCTACGCCAACAATCGTCCATGGAAGCCATGTAACACCTCCGCAAGTCTGAAAGTTCTGTCCCGGCTGACCACCGTAAACGGTATAAATACCACAGGAACCGGAAACCTGGACTCCGTTCTGATCAAGTATCCTTACGGAGAATTCCGGCTGTTCTGCAGGAGTATGACCTGCATCTTCCAGTACTACTGCGTATTTGTAAACGAAAAGAGAATTGGCAGCAGTTACGGTAGTCTGGTATCTCAGACGCTCGGCCTGGGAACCTGTTCCGCTATTTCCCAAACGGGCTGAAGTTGTTGCTCCCGGAGGAATCATATTCAATCCGCCGCAGGTAAAAGGATCGACTGCCTGGGCCGTAATCAGCGTATGACGTCCATTAACAATACCTGTGGTTTGAGCCGGATTGTAGTAATCGCCGGTAAAGCCGGTCCAGCCGGTAAAATTACCCTGAGTAAAATCGGAATTGGGACAAACGGTCTGTGCGTATCCTGAAAAATGAAAGCAAATGGCCATAAGGCTAATGCTAAGCATCTTCTTGTAGTAGTAAGCTGCCATAGAGCAATTAGTAAGTATGGCAAATATACGAGGGAGTTGGTGTGAATTAAAAATAATTCATGTTAAATAACACTTTACTTAATAACAAAATGGTGATTTATTAAAATTAAGTGTTCAACAATTCATCTATTATTTGATAAACTGTTCATAAAGAAACATTTTTAACTTTTCAGCTAATCAGACAGGCAAACAACAGCACACCAGTAGCTCAACCGAATAAGGAAATCCTGGTATGCCGAAGTGAGTATTTCTATCTCAGTACGTTGACATGTCCGACGGAGTATTCCCGCGAATCGTTTTTCAGTGTTTTGAATTCGATTTTCCAGGTGTAAGTGCCTTCCTGAACGATCTGTCCGTCGTAAGTTCCATCCCAGCCAGCAACGGCATCATTCGATTCGAAAATGATCTCTCCCCAGCGGTTAAAGATCAGAAGATTGAAGTCAAAAGGATCGAAACCGGAAGTAAATACCGGGCGAAAGGACTGATTGAACTCGTCGCCATCGGGTGTAAATGTATTGGGAACATAGAAAATCAGCTCTTCATTCACAACGACAACTGCATAAGCGGTATCCCGGCAGCCAATACTGTTATAGGCGATCAGCATGATCTCGTAGCTGCCCGGACTATCAGCCGGAAAAGTATGAACCGGATTTTCGAGTAACGAGGTGCCGCCGTCGCCAAAATTCCAGGTATAGCTCACTGCATTTACCGAGCTGTTTACCATTTGCGAGGTGGCGTCGAGTGTGGTCAGTATGTTGGGTACGGGTGTAAAAGCCGCTTCAGGATAAGGAGTTACACAAACCAGGTTCGCCTGCGATGAAGTTCCGGAACATCCTGCGGTTAGCTCTGTTGTAAGCACAATATCGTAACAGCCTATGTTTACATAAGTATGTGTCACGCTTCCACAGCCGGAAGCAGTTGTTCCGTCACCGAAATTCCAGCTGCAGTTCACTCCACCCGACTGATTGGTAAAAGTAACCGTAACCGGCGAACAGCCATTTGTTACGTTAGCAACAAAAAGAGGTGCAGGCGGAACAACTATGGTAACCAGTACCTGGCCGGAAGCCTGACAACCTGCCGCGGATGTACCCGTAACGGTGTAAGTCTGGGTAACGGAGGGCGTAAAAGCTACATTATTTGTCACTCCGTTATTCCAGGAATAAGTAGTTCCTACTGTTCCCGATCCGGAAAGTGTAGCCTGATTTCCCTGGCAGATGAACTGATCCGTTCCTGCACTAACTACTGGCAGCGCATTGATGGTGATAGTAAAAGCGCTTGTAGCCGGACAAGGTGTTCCCGGAGCGGTATAAGTAATGGTATAAGTTCCGGCAGTGGAGGCCGAAAGATCAACTACTCCTGTTGAAGCGTTCAGTGAGATTCCGGCCGTACTGCTGTAAACTCCTCCTGCCGTACCAACCATGGTAGGCGAAGGATCTGCAGCATCCGCACAGTAGCTTGTCTGGGGGTAAGTAAGCATTGCTGTTCCGGTACCGTTCATTGTTCCCGAGATCGCAACCGGGCAGCCGTTCCCGTCCTCTATTTCGAATGAATAGCTCTCATTAATGTTTACGTTTCCAACAACGATACTTCCGCCGTTCGCGCAGGAAGTATTCACAAAATTAGCTGTTGATGGCACAAGTGAGCCCGGCACAACCGTAAACAGGCTGCCATCCAGTTCGGGCAAGCCACCGCTGATCGTGGTCGTAACTGTTTCTGCCGCACAGTTTTCAGTCGTTGTTTCCGTGACTTCAGGAAGGTATTGTACCGAAAAAGGCTGCCCCATCGAGTAGCACGGAAGATCGGTCGTATTGGTAACGCTGTACTGTCCGCCGCTCATGCTGTAACTCGTAAGCGGAACGAAATAAATGATGTTATCCGTGAATGCCCCGGGATACTGATTGATATAATAAAGATCGTTCCAGTCATAAACACTGTCGATGAAAGCATACGAAAGATTCCCCCCAACCTGCGTCACAAGACAGGGATCGTCCTCAATGTCATCAATTGTGCTCGGTGAAGTTGCCACAGTTGGCGGACAGGAATAAAGCAACCAGATAATATCCGGATCATAAGGATATACGGCGTCGTTAATGTCTTCCGGGTAAGTCACGTCACCATTCGGAATAATGCGCAGCGTATCGCCAAAGCAAAGCACCTGTGTATTGGAGGTCGCACCCGAAGTTGCAATAGCAAAGGTCCCTATTTCGGCAATACAACTGCAATCCGGTGCCGTATAAGGCGCGATGGAATTCACACAGGTCGGATTATCCGAAAAATATGCGGAAAGCTGTGAGGGCTCGCCTGTTGTCGGAATTCCGGAAATACTGTAATTGTAAACCTGGCCATCGATAAACGGAGGATTGAAAACCTGCGAATAAGTCGTAGCGCCATTGTCTACTTCGACAATGAAGGTGCCTGTTGAAGGACTGTCGATAAAGCTGACCTGCCCTTCAACCGTATACGTATAATCACTTTCGCACGGACCGATATTCCCGAAAAGGTAATCGACCAGACAGCTCACACACTGCGGAGCGGTATAAGCAATCCCGTTCGAACAGGCCGGATCATTTGTAAAATAAGCCGTTAAAGTCGTTGGTGAAGCATCGCCGGGAATTCCCGGAATAGTGAAGGCATACAACTGGTTATCGACAAACGGCGGATTAAAAACCTGTGTATAGGTCGTTATTCCATTGTCCACTTCGACAATAAGCTGGCCGGTGCCGGGATTTCCGATATAGGAAACATCGCCGGAAACGCTGTATTCGTTATTGGCATCGCAGGCGTTGATGGTGGCGTTTAAAACCTGGCTGCATTGCCCGTAAAGGTGGTCGAAGGAAAGCACAATGATCCCTGCGACGAAAAGACATAGAATTCTGTTCATAGCGGAATTATTGACCGGAAGTGCTGACCAGGGTGTTTCTTCTGTGATAATAAGCGGCTTTCCTGGACGCCATCAGATCGAACCAGCCATTGGCTTCAGCTCTTTTCTTTTTATCCGGGTTATTTTCCACGGCACTGATCTCGAGATCGATGTTAGCAATAGCAGCGTCGCAATCCTGAACGGTGGTTACTTCCAGCGTATCGACGGAAGATGACAACTGACCGCCTGATTGAAAAGCGGAATTATGCTGACGCGAATCCAATGAACGCGTTGGTTGCGGCACGATAACCGATCCGGCTGGAGTCGGTGCACCCGAAGGCCTCTTTTCCTGGGCATGTAACCATGATCCCATAAATAAAGCTGCCAGAATTAAGGAGTAGTTTTTCATCTGAGCATTAAAAGTTAAATTTTAAACGCTTAGAAGTTTAGATGGTTGCTTCAAAACAACTTAAATAAACTGCAAAAGCACCTAAATACTCGATGAAAGTACTCAAATATTCAATCTACACAGGAAATGTGCTAAAATTAACTGTGAAGAAATAATCAGATAACGGTCAATTTTTCACAACCAATTCTGTGCTTTCGACAGCAACTTCAGGGTTTCCTCTTCCGGCGAATTTAGTTCAGGGAGGAAATTATATTCCCAGTTAGCAACCGCGGGAAGACTCATCAGAATGGATTCCGTTCGACCACCACTGAGCAGTCCGAATTTTGTTCCCCTATCATTGACAAGGTTAAATTCCACGTAGCGCCCCCTTCTCAGATCACGCCATTTCAATTGCTCTGCCGACACTTCCTTATCCCGGCCCAAGGCAGCCTGTTCGGCATAGATGGAAGGAAAACTGCAGCCAAGCGTGAGGCAGAATTCCAGCAGCTGTTCTTTGGATAATGAAGGATGATCGTGCAGGTGATCAAAGAAGATCCCGCCTATTCCACGTGTTTCGTTGCGGTGAGGAATGTAAAAGTACTCATCGGCCCAGGACTTGAATTTCGTATAAAATTCAGGATCGAACTGATCACAGATCGCTTTCAGCTGCTGATGGAACAAAACGGCTTGCTCCGGAATGATGTAATGCGGGGTGAGATCTATTCCGCCTCCAAACCAGTAAACACCGGTATTCAGCTCAAAATAGCGCACATTCATATGTATGATCGGAACGTGAGGATTATGGGGATGCAGTACGATCGAAACACCGGTCGCGAAAAAGGATTCTCCCTCCAGCTGCAATTGTTTCCGCATCACTTCGCTAACAGGCCCATGAACGGCCGAATAAGCTACTCCGCCTTTCTCGAGCAGGTTTCCATCTCTGAGCGTTCTTGTAAAGCCACCGCCACCCTCTGCCCTGTCCCAGGCATCCTCTGAAAAAGCGGCCTTTCCATCCAGGTTTTCCAATCCTTCGCAGATCTGCAGCTGCAAAGCCCGCATTTGTGCGGCAATCTCTTCTTTATTCATGAACCAAAGCTACACGTACAAGATCAAAATCAACATGCTTAAGAATAAAGCACTGATTGTTTTCGTATCCGTTTCCTTCACTGACCTGCTCCATATCGAAAGCGTTGATCACTCCCTGCCCAGCTTCTTTATCCATCAGAAGCGTTCTCGAAAAATAGAACAGAACATCAAAGCCATGTGCTGCATAGCGCGACATATCGGCTTTGTAACGGATACGGTATTTGCGAAGCAGGTTTTTCGTTTCAGGAAGGTAGTAATTGAGGTCGCTCGAAGAAGCCCAGTGGAAGTTGTATTTGTTTTTCACTACTCCTTTGATATCGTCGAATCCGGCCCATTCTTTCGTTGCAAACACGGAAATAGTTCCGTTACCGGCTTTCGATCCCGATTTCTGAAGGGCATTCGTAAACTTGATAGCTGCGACTTTATCTCTTGTAGGAACAATGAAAACCGTTCCGGCATTTTTACGGATGTAGGCCGCCAGGTCGTCTGTTTTGATCTCGATCAGCTTCACGTTCCCTTTCGATTTCGACAATTCCGTGAAACGATCGCGGAAAGCATCGTACAGCTCTTTGTCTTTGGCAACACCGGTATTCACGAGTACGATCTGATCTTTACTGTGATTATCCAGAACGTAGCGTGCAGCTATTCTCTGTTGTGTAATATCGGTAGAAACGGCGGCATAAGCGTAAGGATTGTTCTTCAGCATAGCGCTGTTGCAAGCCGACGGACAAACCATCCGGATCTGGTTGGTTTTGCACCAGTTTCCAACGATCTCAGCTCCCTGGGGAAGCAATGGTCCGATCACCAGGTCCATCGTTTTCATTTCCGCTTTTTTCAGCAGGTTAACAACAGACATACTGTCGTTTTTCACGTCGTATACATGGATCACCGCTTTGAAACCCAGCTCTTCGAGAGAATCTACCGCCAGCTCCATTCCCATGTAGAATTCGGTAGCGATATTTTTCAGCGATTCGGAAGCACCGTCACCACCGTCGAGGTAGAATGGAAGCAAAACAGCAATGTGGTATTGGTCCTTGGATCGGAAGATCAGGTCCTGGTCCACTTTCCGGACTTCTTCAACAGGCTTTACTTCACGGATAGTGACCTGCTTTACATTTTCTTTTTTCAGAGGGATCTTCAGTACATCGCCCGGCTTAATACTGTTCGATTTCAGTTTATTGAACTGCTGAAGCTCGGTTACCGGAACCATGAACCGTTTGGAAATGGAATAAAGCGTTTCTTCTTTCAGCACTGTATGAGCAATAACGGTATCTGAAAAGCTGACAGTTGTTTGAGCTGGCTTCGCAACCGAAACCGGCTCTTTCACATCCGTAACAGGCGCAGCAGCAGCAGCTTTGACCGGAATACGGATGATCTGTCCCAGCTTCAGTCCCGCTTCCGAGCCCGGATTCAGCTTGGTAAGCTCGGCAACCGTAATGGCTTCTTTCTTTGCAATACTGTAAAGCGTTTCGCCCTTTACTACCGTGTGTTCTTTTAGCTGTGTTCCGTCGATCGTTCCTGCCTCGGCATTGCCAACCGGGATCATGTATTTTTTTCCTGTCACCACTCCTTTTTCGATTCCGGGATTGGCTGCGATGATCTCATCTGCGGATACGTGGTAGGTCGAATACAATCCCCAGAGCGTATTTCCGTCTTCGGCATAATGCACGATGTACTTTTTTCCTTTTTTGTATTCGTAGGTCACATCTTCCGTCTGGGAAAATGCAGCTGTTCCGATCAACAAAACGACTAATAATAAAAGGTGCTTCATGTTGAATTAAAATTTATTCAGGTTTTTGCAATTCGTATGCCGGTAATTATTCCCACTCGATCGTTGCGGGTGGCTTGGAGCTGATATCGTAAGTGACGCGGTTGATCCCTTTCACCTGGTTGATGATCTTATTGGAGATCAAAGCAAGAAATTCATAAGGAAGATGGCACCAGTCGGCTGTCATACCGTCGGTTGAGCTCACAGCGCGTAAAGCAACCGCATTCTCGTACGTGCGTTCGTCGCCCATTACTCCAACCGACTGAACCGGAAGAAAGATCGCCCCCGCCTGCCAGACGTCGTTGTACAAACCGTGCTCTTTCAACCCGTTGATAAAGATCGCGTCTACTTCCTGTAAAATGCGGACTTTTTCGGCTGTTACTTCTCCGAGAATACGGATCCCAAGTCCCGGTCCCGGGAAAGGATGGCGACCCAAAATGGTTTCCGGCAATTCGAGCGTACGCCCTACCCTTCGCACTTCATCTTTGAAGAGCAGTCGCAAAGGCTCAACGACCTGTAATTTCATATAATCGGGCAATCCGCCGACGTTGTGGTGAGATTTGATTGTCTGTGAAGGACCGCCGTTAACGGAAACCGATTCGATCACATCCGGGTAGATCGTTCCCTGGCCGAGCCATTTAGCATCTTCTACCAGTTTCGATTCAGCATCGAATACGTCTACAAATACTTTTCCTATTGCTTTTCGTTTTAATTCCGGATCGGTCAGCCCCTCCAGGGCCGCATAGAAATCAGCGGTAGCATTCACCCCTTTTACATTCAGACCGAGGTCTTTGTAAGAATCGAGCACAGAAGAGAATTCGTCTTTTCTGAGCAAGCCGTTATCCACGAAAATGCAATGAAGATTGGTTCCGATCGCTTTGTGCAGCAGCATGGCAGCAACAGAAGAATCCACTCCGCCGGAAAGACCGAGGATCACTTTATCGTTCCCAAGCTGTTCTCTGAGCCCGGCAACTGTTACATCGACGAACGAATCGGGTGTCCATGACTGATCGCACTGACAAATTCCGACGATAAAGTTCTTAAGCAGAATCCCGCCTTCAAGCGAATGGTAAACTTCAGGATGGAACTGAATTCCGAACGTCATTTCACCTTCTACGGCATATCCGGCAACGTGAACGTCGGCTGTGCTTGCAATTATCTTATAATCGGATGGAACGGATTTGATCGTATCTCCGTGACTCATCCAGACCTGTGAGCCTACAGACATTCCTGTTGTAAGCTGATTGGACTGGTCAACTGCGGAAAGATGCGCTCTTCCGTATTCACGAATGGTTGACGGAAGTACTTCGCCGCCAAATTGCTGCGCCATGTACTGAGCTCCAAAACAAACGCCGAGCAATGGAAATCTTCCTTTGATCGCAGAAAGATCCGGTTTCGGGGACTCGGGATCGCGGGATGAAAAAGGGCTTCCCGAAAGAATGACACCTTTTATATGTCCGCCCAGTTCCGGAACCTTGTTCCACGGATGGATTTCACAATAAACATTCAATTCACGTACTCTGCGGGCAATTAACTGCGTGTACTGGGAACCAAAATCGAGAATTAAGATCATTTCCTGCATGGGCACAAAGATAAGTATCAATTGTTAATTGTGAATGATGGACGACCGAGATTATCAACAACGGAGATTGCAGGAACAATTGCATGCGGCAATCAAACACTGGACGTAAAGGCAAGGGAGTTTGTTTGCTGCGTATTTTTTCTTACCTTTTCACCTACCAAGACAGGCCACCAGGCTCGCATCTTAGGATTCCAAGGATCTCTTTCTACCGCTTTAAGACCGCTGTATCTCCGCTTTATGTACGCTGTAATTCCGTTGATCGTATCTCTATGGAATATCTCTGACACGACTATGATAGCTGTGGTCCAGCTATAGAGCAGCAGTTGCCCGGCAAATATCCAGCACTATTACAGAGTTCCGAAAACCCTCCACTCCGACGGAGTTTACAACTCGTCAGAGTCTATAGATCCCAATCTCCCTTCCGCCAGCTGGCTGAGAGCGGTCCTAACTACTTTCTTTCTTTTGAAATCCGGGGTCCTGTTCGTCTTTGCCCGGTTTCGTAATCAGACATTTTGTCAGCATTTACAAATTGGAACAATTTATGTCAAACCGCTGTCACAATTAACCATGAAACCAAGGGAATTTCATTACTTTTGGTCTTCGCATTTTTGAAAAATACCATGTTAGGAGGATTATTAAAAAAATTACTGGGAGATAAATCTGCAACAGACCGCAAAAAGTATCAGCCCATCATAGACCAGGTAACCGTTTATTACAATCAGATCCAGAACATCAGCGATGATGAGCTCAGGAACCATACTGCCCGTTTTCAGCAGGAGGTGAAAGATGCCACCGCAGAGCTCGAGGCCAAAGTGGTGGACCTGAAGACCAAATCGAACGACCCTTCCATGCATGTGCTGGACAAAGAAGCGCTTTACGAAGAGATCGATGCGATCGAAAAAGAGATCAACGAAGTTATTGAAACGACCCTTGAGAAGATCCTTCCCGAGGCATTTGCAGTTGTGAAGGAAACTTCGCGCCGCTGGGCCGAGAACGGAAAACTGGTTGTTACGGCTTCGCAGATGGATAAAGACCTTTCGGTTAAGAAAGACGGAATCCTCATCGAGGGAGACCAGGCCACCTGGCTGAGCAAATGGACAGCTGCCGGTGCAGACGTTGAGTGGAAAATGGTCCACTACGATGTTCAGCTCATGGGTGGTGCCGTTCTTCACCGCGGAAATATTGCAGAGATGCAGACGGGGGAAGGAAAAACGCTCGTGGCAACATTGCCTGTTTACCTCAACGCACTTGCAGGAAAAGGCGTTCACCTGGTAACGGTGAATGACTACCTGGCAAAACGTGACTCCGAATGGATGGGCCCTTTGTACCAGTTCCACGGATTGTCGGTTGACTGTATCGACAAGCACCAGCCCAATTCACCTGCACGTAAAAATGCTTACGACGCCGACATTACTTTCGGTACCAACAACGAATTCGGTTTCGATTACCTGCGTGACAATATGGCGAGCAGCGTTGAAGACCTCGTTCAGCGCAAGCACCACTTCGCGATCGTCGATGAGGTCGATTCCGTTTTGATTGACGACGCACGAACTCCGCTGATCATTTCAGGGCCAACTCCAAAAGGCGACCAGCATGAATTCTACGAGCTGAAACCGCGTGTTGAAGTGGTAGTGGACGCTCAGAAAAAATACTTCAACCAGGCACTGGAAGAAGCGAAACGATTACTTGCGGTGATCAACGCACCTAGCGACGACAAAGTCGATATGAAAACTTCGCTGGAAGAAGGTGGAATTGCTTTGTTACGTGCTCACCGTGCTTTGCCTAAGAACAAAGCGCTCATCAAATTCCTTTCCGAACCGGGGATCAAAGCCCACCTTCAGAAGACGGAAAATTACTACATGGCCGAACAAGGCAAGCACATGAAGAAGATCGACACTGAGTTGTTCTTTGTGATCGATGAGAAAAACAATACCGTTGAATTAACGGAAAAGGGAATTGACCTGATCTCAGGAAAAGACGACCGTCGTTTCTTCGTTATGCCGGATGTGAGTACAGAGATCACACTGCTTCAGCGCGAGAACCTTCCGAACGAAGAGTTCCTGGCTAAAAAAGACGCACTGATCCGCGATTACAGCATCAAATCGGACCGGATTCACTCGGTGAGCCAGCTTTTAAAAGCTTATACCTTATTTGAGATCGAGAACGAATACGTTATTATAGACGACAAGATCAAGATCGTTGACGAATCGACAGGTCGTATTATGGAAGGCCGCCGTTATTCAGACGGGCTGCACCAGGCGATCGAAGCGAAGGAAAACGTTAGCGTGGAAGCTGCAACACAGACTTACGCTACGATTACCCTTCAGAACTATTTCCGTATGTACCACAAATTGTGCGGTATGACCGGAACAGCCGAAACGGAAGCAAAAGAATTCTGGGACATCTATAAACTGGATGTTGTCGTGATTCCAACCAACCGTCCTATTTCCCGAAAAGACGAGCAGGATTTTGTTTTCAAAACAGCACGTGAGAAATACAACGCCGTTATCGAGGAAACCGAAAAACTGGTTGCCGAAGGAAGAGCAGTACTCGTAGGAACGACTACAGTAGAGATCTCCGAATACCTGAGCCACTTACTGAAGCAGAAAAACATCAAGCATGAAGTTTTAAATGCCAAGCAGCACCAGCGTGAAGCCGAGATCGTTGCAGAAGCAGGAAAAGCAGGAGCTGTGACCATTGCAACCAACATGGCCGGTCGTGGTACCGATATCAAACTGGGAGCAGGAGTAAAAGAAGTCGGAGGTCTGGCTATCATCGGTACGGAACGCCACGATTCACGTCGTGTCGATCGCCAGCTGAGAGGTCGTTCAGGTCGCCAGGGAGATCCGGGATCTTCCCAGTTCTTCGTTTCACTGGAAGATGACCTGATGCGTAAATTCGGCTCTGAGCGTATCGCCAAGCTGATGGACCGCCTCGGATTGAAAGAAGGTGAAGTGATCCAGCATTCAATGGTTTCCAAATCGATCGAGCGTGCTCAGAAAAAAGTGGAAGAGAACAACTTCGGAATGCGTAAGCGTTTGCTCGAATACGATGACGTTATGAACGCTCAGCGTAAAGCAATCTACAAAAAACGCCACAATGCGCTCTTCGGAGACCGTCTCGACCTGGATGTATCCAACATGTTCTACGATGTGATCGAATCTATTGCAGCCAACTATAAAGACGGAAGCTACGAAGAGTTCGACAACGAGATGATGCGTGTGTTCGGAATGCAGTCACCAATCGATGCAGCGCAATTCAAAAGCGCCGACGTGAATACACTGGTGAACGACATTTACGACGGAGTTCAGGAACATTACAACCGGAAAAGCAGCCTGATCGCAGAGCGCGCTTTCCCGCAGGTAAAACATGTTCACGAAACGATGTCGAACTACAAAAACATCATTTTCCCTATAACTGACGGCCGCAAGACGACTCAATTCCTGGTGAATCTCGAGGAGGCTTACAATACGCAGGGACAATCAATCGGAAAAGCACTGGAGCGTAACATCGTTCTTGGCATGATCGATAACGAATGGAAAGAGCATTTGCGCGAGATGGACGACCTGAGAACATCTGTTCAACAGGCTGTTTACGAGCAGAAAGATCCTTTGCTGATCTACAAACTGGAGTCTTTCGACCTGTTCAAGGCAATGCTTGCCCGTTTGAATACCGAAACGATCGAGTTCCTTGTTCGTGCCGATCTTCCGCAGGAACAAGTGCAGGAAGCCAAAAGCACCAACAAGGAAGTTACACAGAACAGCTACGAAAAAGCTTCTACGAATGAAAATCAAACCAACGGGGCAAGTACTTCAACAAGTACGCAGCCACCGCGCTTCCAGGGAAGTGAAGGTTACGACGAAGCGATCCGGAATTCAGCGTCGCAGCGTGAAAAGCCTCAGCCCGTAGTGGCAGAAGCAAAGATCGGACGTAATGACGCTTGTCCTTGCGGAAGCGGCAAAAAATACAAGCAGTGTCACGGTAAATAAGTTACCGCACTTATACTTAAAAAGGCTGTTGAGGAATCGACAGCCTTTTTTTATTTGCCGCGGTTCTACAGACGCTTAATCGGACTTCATCTTGCCGTCAGTCAAACCTATCCGAAAGCGTTCCATCCTACAGAGGATGCTGATCAGAATGCTTGTAAAAAAAACGCCATTTAAAAGTCACTCACTATCAGATAATTATAGCATTAATTTAAAACAATCATTTGATTAACAATACGTTATATTAAAGATAAAAATCATGAAAGGTAAAAATAAATATTAGTTGTAACGGTGTTTTTAATCAATTTTATACCTGCAATGATAATTGAATGTATCTACCCGGGAAATCATTGGTACATTTAACTGTAATTAACAAAAATGAAAAAAATACTTTTAACGGCAGCGCTGCTGGTTCAGTCTGCTGTAGTGTTCTCCCAGGAGGAACAAGCCATTCAGCAATGGCAATCAAGTAACCCGACCACGCAGCTTATCTCATCCGAACGTTACGCAGCATTAAGCAAAGACGAGAAGCTACTATTAGGAACAGATTTCATTCTTTTCGAAGGCAGCATCACCCTTGAGCAGCTGGAAAACTCGGAAAAAGCAGTGAAAGCTCCTGCCACCATTAACAATGCTGCATTTGAGGATGCAAATACCATTAAGTCATGGCTTGGCGAGCACCAGGAGGTTAAGGTCATTCAGCACTCAGAATACGTTTCTATGTCTGAGACCGAAAGAGCGGCCTGTCAGAGTAAAAATTTCATCGTCCTTTCGGGTGAAGATTTAGTCGTAACAGATATCTACATCTACGAAAACAAATAACCTGTAACGATGAAAAAAATGACGCATCTGCGGGATAAACACTACTTCCCCCTCTTCTCTGCTTTACTTTCCGTACTGCTGAGCACAACGACTTTCTCTCAAACCGACGGCTGTGCAACACCTACGGTGCTTCCGGTCAATGCAACCTGTTCCACTACCGGCTTCAGTGTCAATTTCGACGGTACAGGACAGGTCGTCAATGCAAGCTGTGCAACGGGAACTGCGCTTGAAGACGGCTGGTACCGGATAACGGCTTCTTCCTCCTCCACTACTGTAAATATTTCGGATGGAAACCGCGATCTCTGCCTGGCAGCATTCACCGGCTGTGGAACGGGTCAGCTGGCTTGTGCTATGATTCCCAACGGAGACAACGGATCCATCACTATCCCGACAACTTCGGGAACGTCTTACTATATCCAGATCCAGCGGAGAAGCGGAAACAATACGGCTAACCTGAGCGGTGATATCTGCGCAATTCCTACTCCTGCCGGATCAAGCTGTGTTATGGCAACGACACTTACTCCGGGTGTACAGCAATGTGGAACCAATTCAACAGCGGGTATCTTCCCTGACAACGGAAGCGCTCCTACCAATACCTGTAACCCGAGCTACAATGACGGGGAGTACTGGTTCAAATACACAGCAACCACAACTCAAGGCTTAACACTGAACATGTCGGGACTTAGCGGCAATTACTCCGGCTTATTCGTTTATGACGGCTGCCCATCTTCCGGAGGAACATGCGTAGCGAACAAATTTGTGACCTTCTCCACCGCCAATTATTCACTGACGACTTATCAATTCATTCCCGGGCATACCTATTACATCGGCGTTGTTAACCAGGCGAATCCTTACAGTACCAACTTCTGCCTGAGCTCAACTCTTGTAACTTCGACACCGACACCGGCCAACATTACCTGCTCGGTGCCGAGTCCCATTTGTTCCGGATCTCCCATTACATTCGTAGCCAACTCGGGAGGTCCGTCGGCTTCTACTGTTAACCCGGGAAATACCTACGGTTGTCTTACCACTTCTCCCAATCCGAGCTGGTACTACATGGAAATCGCCCATTCAGGAAACCTGGCAATCAATATTACAGCAGGTTCGGATGTAGATTTTCGTATGTGGGGGCCATTTTCCAATCTTGCAACGGCCCAGGCGGGATGTAATTCTTTCGGAGCGGCGATAGACTGCAGTTATTCAACTTCTGCTACAGAACAGGCCAATGCTACTGTAACGGCAGGTCAGGTCTGGGTATTGCTTGTAACGAATTATGCAAATACCATTCAGAATATCAGCATCAACGAAGCAGGAACGAATACAGCTAGTACCAATTGCGCTATCGTTCCGCTTCCAGTCGGCTATTCCAACTGGGATATTGCCTATTTCAACAACCAGGTTCAATTGATCTGGTCGACCGAATCCGAGCAGAACAACGATAAATTTTTCGTTCAGCGCTCCACGAACGGAGTAAACTGGGAAACGATCGGCGCTGTAAAGGGGAAAGGAAATTCGGACAGCGAAAACGATTATTCTTACCTCGACAAGAACCCGGCAAACGGGATCAGTTACTACCGCCTGCAGCAATTCGACCTGGACGGAAAATTTTCCTACACCAGCATTCTATCGGTAAAAACCGGGAATGAGCAAATCGGCTTTAAGATCTATCCGAACCCGGCAACCAGCAGCTTTACGGTTAAAACAGACGGTTCCAAAGCTGATGAGCTGATCCTTACAGATGTTGTAGGAAAAACCTATACGCCGGTTTACACAGCCAGCGGAGATTACCTTACAGTTGACTGCCAGGCCTTTGATCCGGGATGTTATACTTTAACCGTTATCAGCAACGGACAGAGCAATTCCCAGCGCTTGTTTATTTCGAAGTAAGGGGCTTTCTTTTCAAGATAAATACGCCGTCCGGCATTACGGGCGGCTTTTTTTTGGCCCGCGTTCGGATTGAAAGTAATCCGGCCATTGAGATAGCAGAACAAAACATAAAGTAATCCGGTGTGAAGGTAATGGAACTGATGATAAAGCGCTATTTTTGATTGCAGATGTCAGAAGTACCATCCATAAGTATTGCAGGAGCAGGAAATGTAGCCTTTCACCTTGGAAAAGCACTTATTTCGGCTGGTATAAAAGTAGACAGGATTTTTAACCGGGATAGTGAAAAAGCATTGCTGCTTTCGGAAAAGCTGGGTGCTGAAGTTGTTGAAAAGCCGGAAGAACTGGAAGGAAGCTCACTCATTATCTGCTGTATTTCAGATGCAGCTCTCGCGGAATGGATCCCGAAACTGAGCAAAATTGCTCCGACCGTAACAACTTCCGGAACGATCGATGCACTTGCATTTGATCATAAGCATGACATTGGCGTATTTTACCCGATGCAGACTTTTTCAGGAACGGTTCCGGCGGATTTCAGCAACATTCCGATCTTCATTGAAGCTTCTTCGAATTCACTGAGAAACCTGCTGACCGGCATTGGTGACAAATTGTCGTCATCGGTAACAGAGCTTTCTGCTGAAAAGCGTGGAGAGCTTCACGTGGCTGCCGTTTTTATCAATAATTTCACCAATCACATGGTAGATCTCGGGCAGCAATTCCTCGAAAAGCATCATTTGCCGTTCGATTACTTCAGGCCGCTTCTTGAGCAGACCGTTGCGAAGCTGGCAGATAAAACAGCTTACGAGGCGCAGACAGGACCGGCAAGAAGAAACGACACCGTAACCATAGAAAAGCACCTTGCCGCCCTTGAACCGGAGCAACGGGAACTTTACCTCCTTATTTCAAACAGCATTCAAAAACGATATTCCTGATCATGATCAGCTATAAAGAACGATTACCCCAGATTACAACTTTCATTTTCGACGTGGACGGCGTCATGACCGACGGAAGTGTTTCCTTCGTGAACGGATCCGCGCTGCGTACGTTTCATTCCAGGGATGGTTACGCGATTCAGTATGCGATTCAGAAAGGCTATAAGATCTTCGTTATTACCGGAGCGCATGCCACTGACGTAAAAGACAGGCTCGAAAACCTGGGAATCACCCGCGTTATGCTGCTTTCGAGAGACAAGCTTTCCGTTTACCGGGCATTGCAGGAAGAATTCAGCTTTGAAGACAACCAGGTGCTTTACATGGGAGACGATATTCCGGACATTCCATTGCTGAAAGTGGTAGGTGTAAGCGCCTGTCCGCAGGATTCTGCCGTGGAAGTAAAAGCGATTTGTCATTACCAATCGCCGTTAAATGGCGGAAAAGCCTGTGTTCGTGACATCATCGAACAGGTCATGCGCGTCCAGGGGAAATGGATGAATGAAGACGCTTATTTCTGGTAAGGAATCCCTTAAAATCTTAGCCACTGTTCCGGAAACGGGCCGATTTAAACACAAAAGGCACAAAAGATAAAGATTGATTAATTTAAAGACGGCA
>Ga0247810_10000765_pt1 | contig 26822 bp, 26 predicted proteins | sample UWRJL119311C1_FD_179918 | JGI IMG/M metagenome (GOLD analysis project Ga0247810, IMG submission 179918) | Plant litter microbial communities from Arlington Agricultural Research Station in Wisconsin, United States - UWRJ-L119-311C-1 | ecosystem: Environmental > Terrestrial > Plant litter >... | reverse complement strand
CTTGCCAGATATTAAAAGTGACGATTGCCCTAACGGATTTACTCCGGTTCTGCCCATATCACCTAACAAGGTTTTGTTGACAAAGCAACCATAAAGTATATGATTTAATCAAAAGAGGGCGATTAGGCCCTCTTTTTTTGTGATGTAATGTTATACTGATGCTTCAAACGAAAACAAAAAGATGTAGGCATCTTTTAAAACATTAGCTGGAAGGACAGGCAAGCCTGTGTGTGGGGTCTATTGTAGTTACGGTTATGCTATTAGCATTGGATTTATCTCTACGCTCCATCCAAAGGCTGGCAAGCATGCCGCGGAGGCAAATACTGTTTTCAATTAGAGCATATGTTTTTAGCTGTATTGAAGCTTGCTGCGCAGGTTTTGGCAAAAAAAGTAACTAAACCGAAAGCGCTTTAGCGCTGAACTCATACCTACCATTAAAAATAAATATAACTAGGTATAAAATGCTTCGCTTGCCCTAAGGCATCCTTTCGCTCTGCCCCAACTCACAAGAAAGGCAAACACGGGCTGTGTCCCGAACCCCGCCCTTTGGGCACCCCTAAAGGGGAATCGGGATAAACAGAGCAATGCCCTTTCCACTGCACTGGCTTTCCATTGCCTTTCTTTTTTCCGCTGCTGGGCAAGCTCGTACGTTCTTAGCAGAGTTAATGGTATAGCAGTGGAAAATTGTGTTATGTTAGGGCAGAGGATTAAACCCAGGATCGAGAGCTAGGAGCATAGGTTTTGGTTTGCACTAACATTGCCAAGCACGCTAATGGCCTTACAGCATCCCGAAGGTATGGTTTTGAAGTGGTTGCAGCTACTTTGTTTCTGCACTGCTGTTAACACGGTGGAGAATTGCGAGGCAATCTTGAGGACAAAAATGCAAACTACAACGCCCGAAAAACTGTAGGCTTTCTCAGCCGAAACGGCTCAGCCTGTGGCCCAAATCCGCTTTGACGTAGCAGACCGAGAACCACGAAGTGCTCTTGAGGGCAAAAACACTATACAAACTACCGAAAAGATGATGTACAGCCTAGATTTATTCATTAATAGTTGTTGTTTTTAATGGTATTCATGCTTTCGCTTCGCTCAGGATTTGTTTCTTTTTGATCAATGCAATATTGCGAAGCAATCTTGAACGCCCCTAAAATATATACCTGTGAAAAACAAAGAGCCTCACGGCGGCGGCAAGCCGTGGCGAGGTGGTGTGTTGGGTGTTGTAATTTATCCTACTGCTGCTATTCGCAGCGATTTTTCTTACCGCTCCTGCCGCGGGGGCAAATACTTTTGAGCCCAAAAGTATTCAAAAGGCTTTCGCTTGCCCTGAGGCAGCCTTTCGCTCTGGCCCAACTCACAAGAAAGGCAAACACGGGCTGTGGTATTGTAAAAATGATTTGCCGAGAGACTCTTTAAATTTTTACAATACTAAACAGAGCAAGGCCCTTTCCACCGCACAGGCTTTCCATTGCCTTTCTTCATTCCGCTGCTGGGCAAGCTTATTCGTGCTATCAAAGGCAGTGATTTGTGAACTGTTATCGTTGCTGGGTTATGGCAGAGGGTTTAACCCTTTGCCAGAGCGAGTAGCATAGGTTTTGGTTTGCACTAACATTGCCAAGCACGCTAATGGCCTTGCAGCATCCCGAAGGTATGGTTTTGAAGTGTTTGTATTAACATTCATGTTTGCAAATACTGAACAGGGTGGTGTTATGGGTTTTTTCTTACCGCTCCTGCCGCGGGGGCAGTAACTTTTTTGGCAAAAAAAGTTACCAAAAATGCTTCGCTTGCCCTGATGCAGCCTTTTGCACAAGTCCAATTCACAAGAAAGGCAAACACGGGCTGTGGTATTGTAAAAATGATTTGCCGAGAGCTGCTTAATATTTTTACAATACTAAACTGAACAAGGCCCCTTTCCACCGCACCGTCTCTCCATTGCCTTTCTTCTTTCCGCTGCTGGGCAAGCTTGTTCGTGCTATCAAAGTCAGTAATAGGGCACTGATTAAGGTACTAGGCTAGGGCAGTGGGTTAAACCCAATAGCCTAAAGTAGTAGCAATAACTTACTTTAAGCACCAACTTTGCTAAGAACCTGGACTGGCCTTCGGATCGTAGCGAGGAGAATAGTTAATTGTTCAATTGAGAGTTTGTTTCTAGCTTTAAATTAGCTGGGTGGAGAAGTGAAGCTGTTTCAGCGAAACGGCTCATCCAGCGGTTAAGAACAATTGACGTATTATCCGACACTAGGATACGGCAGCCTTGATTTTTGTTAAACTTTGTATCAAGACAAAGTTTATAGGCTTTCGCCGCCAATGAGGCGAGGCAAGCCTGTGTGCTAGGAATACCAACTGAACTATTCAAATTTAAAGACCCCAGTATTGTTGAATATTACAATACCAACCCCAACCCCTTACACTTTGAAAACCAATAAATTAATTGTAAGTTTAAACAACTATGGAAGAATAGCCAATTAACCCTCAAGCCAAAATTGAAAACGCTGCTCCTCCCTGTTCATCGGTAGCTTATCACTGCATAAAAGAATTAGGATAAACAAAATTAAATATGAATGCAGACATCTTAGTATCGTTTTTTGAAAGAGACTTGAACAAGCTGATCAATGAAATTGAACTGTATAAAAACGAAGAAAATATTTGGCGACTAGAAAAGAACATCTCCAATTCGGCCGGAAATTTAGCCCTTCATTTAATTGGAAACTTAAACACCTTTATTGGAAAAGAAATTGGAAAAACAAACTATGTTAGGGATAGGGAACTTGAATTTTCTCAAAAGAATGTTCCAAGAAAAGAACTGATTGAAAATATAAATGACACCATACAAATGGTTAGAGATTCGTTGCTTCACCTTAGGCCAGAAGAATTGAAAGCAGATTATCCAATTTTGAAGTTTTCAGAAATAACCACAACTGAATATTTATTGGTTCACCTGGCTATGCATTTAACTTACCATTTAGGGCAAATAAATTACCATAGAAGATTACTGGAAGACTAACGAAGCTCACTCGGATTGTTAAGTTTATCTTTGTGGGCATAGTCGATAATTTTAAGCTATCGGCTAGTGTCTCACCCGCCGAAAATTAATTTTACATCAACTTTGTCATGCAGAGCCTGCGAAGCATCTCTAATGTTAAATCCGATTAAAGTTAATTAGAATATGTTAAGCAAAAAATAGGATCTCTTTACGCCTCTATGCCGGCGTGGCATCTTCCTTTGGGGGCAAAGGAAGCAAACCCTTTCGGCGGGTTTAAGGTGGCTTTTGCACTATGCCCAATCACATAGCTGGAAACCACGGGCTTGGCCCACCTGAAACGGTGTGCATATAAAATCAATGCCCATACCACGCTATATCCATCACGTTTCCAGCTATCTTGCTGCCACTAACCCGCCTTGTTCGTGCTATTAGAGTGGGTGGTAAGGCATGGTTAAGAATGCTGGGCTAGGGCAGAGGGTTTAACCCTTTGCCAGAGCGAGTAGCATAGGTTTTGGTTTGCACTAACATTGCCAAGCACGCTAATGGCCTTGCAGCATCCCGAAGGTATGGTAGTTGAAGCGGTTGTACTAGCTTTCATGTTTGCAAATACTGAACAGGGTGGAGAATTGCGAAGCAATCTTGAGGACAAAAATGCAAACTACAACGCCCGAAAAACTGTAGGTTTTTCAGCCGAAACGGCTCAGCCTGTGGCCCAAATCCGCTTTGACGTAGCAGACCGAATGATGATGTACAGCCTTGTCCCGATAGCTCCTATCGGGATTTGTTAAACTTTGTATCAAGACAAAGTTTATAGGGGTTTCGGCGCCTATAGCTTGTCCCGATTTATCTTCGGGAAGCCGAGGCAAGGTTTGTGATGGGATTTAATTTATGATGTTGCTATTCGCAACTATTCTTTATACCGCTCCTGCCGCGATGGCACTAACTTACCTTAACTACTACCGTTGCTAGGCACATTAAACGACCCAGTATATCATACAATGTCAAAGATTTAAATTTCTTATACCTAATAAAAGGAGGTGATCAAATAATAGGTTTACTAACTTATATGAGGCCGCTTTTAATTAATTTAACGTCTTTCAGAAATGATATCTTCAATGTCCTTTTTAAGATTTGGGAGCTTAGATAAAATGATATCCCATACAATATCGTAATCTATTCCAAAATAATCATGAATGAGACGGTTTCTTGTTCCAGACATTTTTCTCCATTCAATATGCGGGTATAATACTGCAAAATCAGGGTCTATTTTATTGCTTGCTTCACCAATAATTTCTAAACTCCGCACCAATGCTCTAGAGAGTATAGGGTCAATTACAACCTCTTCTTTAGTTTTGTTAGTTGTAGTTTCTAGTATGAATGAAACTTCTTCTAAGATGTGTTTAAGCAACTCTACATTAGAAGGGAACATGCTCAGCTTTGCTTAAAATATGTGGCCCAATATGTTTGCTAAGTGATTGTGGTGTAACCACTTCAACTTTTCTTCCTAACAAGTCCTCCAAAAAGAACGAGAGCTCCATAAAATTATCGTAGCTTTTTTGGGCTGGATCAAATTCTACTAATAAATCTACATCACTATTAGGATGCATTTTTCCAGTTATAAACGATCCAAAAAGGCTTAAGTTCAAAACACCAAAAGAACGCAGTCTTTTTCCATTGGCTTTTAATAGCGCTAGTAAAGTTGTTTTATGTTGAACTGCCGTGTGCATACTCAAAGATAAGCAAATTTTAATAGGAATAAAAACGTACAATGCAAGCCTATGTGCTAGAGTAATATTAATCGAGCAACCCCCATCACCATCTCAACCAACCCCCAACCCCTTACACTTTGAAAACCAATAAATTAATTGTAAGTTTAAACAACTATTTAAAAGGTAGTTAAACAAATTAACCCTCAACCGCTAACCAAATATTGAAAACGCTTCTCCTCCTGATCCATCTTAGCTTGCTATTGACGGCTACACCACCACCACGCAAAACCATTCCCTTTAGCGGAGCAGTAGCTACCTGTTATGGCAACAGCCCCTGCAAAGCCTGCGCTAACTGTTCTCGCTGCGGACATTGTAGCAGAGGCGGCAACTGCGGCATTTGCGCCAAGCCTAAAACGGCAAACACCTTAACTTCTGGCAAAACAACTACCAAGAATTCCAATGCATACGTGGGGCAATGTAAAGCCCTTACCAAAAAAGGAGCGAGGTGTAAAAGAAACGGAGACGGGAGTGGCTATTGCTGGCAACATGGCAAATAAATTAGGACGATACGGGAAACCGTAAAAAAGAAGAAGTGATAAAAAGTAATTTGGCGGATGCAAAGCTTTATACATACATAAATAATTAAATACGGAAAAGTTGCGTCAATCTATAAGTTAGTGGCAAGCTTTTGACAATATACTTCAAAAAAATAATGATCAATAAATGGCAAGTATTAAAATAAAAGACTTTTTCAACGGACGGTTTTTTCAGATACCGAAATATCAACGAGGCTATGCTTGGGAAGTTCAAAATATTAGAGACTTATTCGACGATATAGTGGAATCAATAGAATCGAATTCTAATCACTATATTGGAACAATTGTGTTATCTAAATCTGATGACGACGACGAAAAGTTTTATGTGGTCGACGGACAGCAAAGAATTACTACTACAACTTTAATAATTAGTTCTCTAATCAAAAAATTATCCGAAAAAGATGCATCTTATTATGAAAGATTTTACTTAAAAGAAGACTGTAGGTACAGAATAACGCCTTTAAATAGAGATCAACAATTTTTCATTGATTTACTTGAAGGTAAAATCGGCGATCCTCAAAATAAAAGTCAAAGATTTTTGAAGGATGCAATAGAGGAGATTAATTTTAAAGTGGATCATATTGACGACAAGCTTAGATTTTTGAAGTCAGTTGAAAAACTTGAAGTAATGGAGTTTGTTGAAAATTCTGAAGGTGATGCGATAAGGATTTTCCAAACTGTTAACGACCGAGGCAAGCCTCTTTCTAACATGGAAAAAGCGAAAAGTCTTTTGATATACTTTTCTAACCGCTACTTAAATAAAAAACTTGATAATATTATCAACGACCATTTTAGCGACGTCTTTGAGATTTATGATGATATTAAGCATCTTGGGGAAGAATTAGGAATAAACCTAATCAAAAATAGAGACTTCAATGAGGACAATTTGATGCGTTACCATTTTGTAACATATAGTAACGAAAATTATGATCCAACAGCAAACTATGTTTTGCAATATTTAAAAAATCAATTAACAAAACATAGAAATGAAATAACTGATGGCTTCTATCCAGAAATTGAAAAATTTATAACTTCATATATAACAAGCTTAAAAGAGTTTTTTCAAAATTGTAGAAATGTAATTGAGCGTGCTAAAACAGAAGTCAAATATTTCAAACTATTTGTCATTTTAAATTTATCCGCAACACTTTACCCATTAATAATAAAATTAGAAAAACTTGGATTACTTGACCAAGTTCTTTCAGGAGAAGGAAGAGAAAAATTTAACTTCTTTGACTTAATAGAGCTCATTGAAGTTCGAGTTTACAAAACAAGAGGAACAGATCCTAAAGCAGATATCTCAAGACTTGTTTTTGACCTTGATAACAAGAAAGCTAATGACATAGAGAATTGGCTTGTGTGGTTTAATAATCGATGGATGTCGAAAGAAGAGTTTCAGTCTAATTTGTCAAGAGGTATTTACGGTAATCGAGCATTAAATCATATTTTTATTACTTACTGCGAATACATCAATAATAGGGAATTTGACATTACAGAAATTAAAGACTTAGTAAGTAAAACGCCAAATATTGAGCATATACTTTCTCAAACACCCACTTTTGAGCCAAGTGCTTTAGGTTTTGACAACAAAGAAGATTTTATCGACTTTGAACACAATATTGGAAACTTGTCGGTATTGGAAAAAGGTCTTAATTCAAGCGTTCAAAATAAAAATGCCATTGACAAAATTGATGGTTACGGTCGTAGCCTATTTTCAATGACGAGAAAACTCGGTTCCGCAATTGACAGTAGCAAAGGTTTTAGCAAAGCTGATTTAAAAGCTCGAACAAGGATGCTAGCCAACTATTGTTGTGAACGTTGGTGGAGCGACAGATCTGTAGAAAGTCCTGAAACTATCATAACTGTTGTCGAGGAACTTGAATCCACTACGGGATAAAAACCCAAATAAAAATAGCTGGCAATATAGGGTTTTCGTAATAAGTGCTGAAGAACCAAGGTTCAAGCTCAGTTCTACAATTTAGCTTAAAGCAAAGCTCGGATGATGTGCTAAATTTTCTTAAATAGGTAAGATCCAAAAATTGTTAGCAATAAACTTAAAAGCCTGCCAAAAAAATAACCACAGAAAAAATAGAATTTATAACAATTGACTTTGAGACCGCAACTTCACAAAGAGATAGTCCTTGCGAAATTGGGTTGACATTTGTTCAAGGTGGAAAAATCGTTGACACAAAATTTTAGTAATGCACAGAATATCTTTTATCTAATAAAATTTAAGAAATGTAGTTTTCTAACCAAAGAAACAATCGTTATAATTTTGATGAGCTGTTAAAAAAAGTAGGAATAGTTTAGTATTTTAAAATAGTTATAAATAATCCATAACATTAAAATGCCGTAATTAAGCTCATTACAAGCTTTTAGAGGACAAACCTTATGAGAAAAGAATGGATTCATTATCTAGATAAGAATATTAAAGAACTAAAAAACATTCAGCCTAAATGGGCATATGGGAGAAATTATCGGAAAGCTCGCTACACACAAGACCTCTTAAAGGCCGGATGCACTATTTATCACGCCAGACTTGTTGAGGTTATAAAATGCGTCGATTTTGGTGAATTGAAATTAGACAAACTCTTTAATGGGGAGAATAACAACGATAGAAGAATAGCGGAGATAATTTATAGGTGGGATAACGACTTATTTATTGATCCACCAAATATTTATGTTCCAGTTGGCGGTGATAAGTTACTTTTTAGTGATGGACACCATAGAACTAAGACTGCCTACTTGCTTGGGCAAATGCAAATTCCTATTGTTGTTGCAAACGAAGACATTTTTTTTATTAAGAAACTATTACAACTTTCACGAAAACAATTTTGAATAAACAACTTTACTTTTTTTGGACGAATTCTAATAACTTCAACTTCTGTCAATAACAATTGTATTCTTAACCAATAATGCCCAAAACTGAAAATCAACTTCTGCCAAAATGTAAAAAAAGTGAACATATTTAGTTGATATTTAATGACATAGAGTCTATTTCTGCTAAGCTGACAGTTGAAAAATAAACTTGAAATTATTTTGGGTAAATCTTGTAATATTCTTTATGGGAATATTTTTCCACAATTAGTTAGATCGAGTTGCCCAATGTTCCCCAATAAACTCTTGTTTGTTATTATTTAATGTAAAAATCGATTTTGTCAATAACAGTGCCGTGATAAGTAACTATTTATTAACTATATGTTTAAACATTCATCTGGCACGGGCCTTGCCTAAGATGCTGGCAGTCAGTAAATAAATTGCGAAGAACCACAATCTTGAATTCGTATTTAGTACCAGGGATACTTAATTGTAAGTAAATACGAAATAATCTATTAAGCTTGGCGCAAAGGTAGATAAAGTTTTTTTTTATCAAAATGCCACAGTCATCTATAATAACCTTGGTACCGGAGAACTTTCTAACACGAGAAGTAATGGAAGATTTTTAATTAACTAACTAAAAAACTATGAAGTATTATCCTATACTATTATCTAAAGCTGGCGAGTTAACAGCATTAAAACAATTAACTCCAAATGTCAAGGCAGAAACTGCTCCTGTAATTCAAGTTCTTGAAGAGAATTTTGCAAACGTAGAGGCTCTATTAATTGCACAATGGGATTTTCAAGATAATTCTGTTCTTTTAGACTTTTCTCTATTAGATACCAATACATACTTGGTTCAGATTGAAAATCTTTTAAGAAATTGTTTAAACGCAAATGTGAATGTTGTTCCAATTGTTCAAACAAATAGTAGGAGTAGCTACCTTAACTTAATAGCTACTCTCCATAATACACTTGGCGTACAAGTCTGCATCAGAACGTCCTCATTTAGTGGTGGGTTTTTAAACTACAATATTGAGGTTGGTACATTGGTAAGTGTTATTGGCGCAAACTTAAGTAATGTCTTTTTACTTTTCGATTTTGGCTACTTAAATGCAGCTAATTATAATGCAGTACTAGCACAAGCTAATGGTGTGATTTCAGGAATTACAAACGCTAATAGCTATAATGACATTATAGTGGCTTCTGGTTCATTTCCTGAGAACCTTGGACCTTATGCTGCTAATGCACTCCACTTATTGAATAGATTTGAATGGGATTTATGGCTACAGTTGCTGCAATTAGGTATTCCGATTAAATATAGTGATTACGGAACAAAACACCCAATAAGCTCGCCAGCTGGTTTTCTAGGTAGTTGCAGTATAAAATACTCCAATGCAAAACAATTTGTCATTTATAGGGGAGAGGTTTCAAATAACCATCCACTTGGTAATGGACAATATATTCAGTTTGCAAAACAGTTGGTTGCTTCGTTATATTACAGTGGCATTGGATTCAGTTGGGGAGACGGTAAAATAGATGCAATGGCAGCTCAAGCAGTTCAGCCACCTCATAGGCCGGGGAATGCAAAAACTTGGGTGGAAATAAGTCAGAATCATCACATAACTTTATTGGAAAGCTTATTATAGCTTCCAATTTGTTCTGTTCTTTAAGATTTGCCTAACGCTGTTTTCTAATAAACTTAATTCAAGGTGTTGTGCCAAATTTTCACAGAGCAGCCAATTTCTCTCTGCTTTTTTAAATTTAATATTATTAATGGTAAGCAATTCTATCAATTCTGGGCGCCATAGAAGTTTTGCTATGTGAAAAGCCTCCTTATTGTTATTCTTTGAGGAGGCTCTTAGCATGCTTACAACTCCATTTTCAGTACAGGAATATATACCCACCCAATCAGGGAGTAATGTCAATAACTTGTTTTCATACTTATTCTCCGTAACAACCGATAAATAATCAAAAACTTTTGAATAAGCATTTAATTGCGAAGGTAATCTTTGTAAGGTATCACGTGAGCTTTTTATTTCATATCCATGCATGTAACCGTTAATAACAGCCATGTCAATTCTAGCTTTAGCTGCTGGGATTTCAAATTCTTCTACAACCTTTGAAGTTGTATCAGCATAATATTTGTGCAATAAGGTGGTCTTTAAAATATTTCTGATTTCGAAATCTAACATACTTCTTAAAAGAATTTTTAGCTTATTTGATTTTTTGTGCAAGTATAATCTAATTAAATTACAAATACCATTTTTCAAAAGCACCTATAGTTATCAACATACTAACTAATTTTTATGATAATGACGTTTAAGCTTCAATTCAATGGTCTTTTCTTCAAGCTCCTTATCATAACCTAATTTCCAGAAATACATATCTGTTATTTTCATTATTGGGTAATGGCGGCCAGTTCTATTCTTAATTAATATTTTGCATTCATTTAATTCGATATGTCGTTGTTCAATAAAATCAAAGCGAACAAGTAATGTTTTTTTATTTAATTTGGTACGTTTCTTCACTTTCTCCTTCAAGCCTTTTATAAAATATGAAAGGCAGGGATGCAAGTATATGTGCCAAGTATAATTTTACTAATTAAAGTATCTGTTGTCGAAATTGGTTTTGGTGTATTTAAACCTCTGACGAAATTTATGGATTTATAGTGGTCTGATAATTTAGTGCCCAAGGATAGAACATCGTCTATTTTATCTTTTGTTATTTCTCGAATAGAATTACATTTTAAAGAATTGAATTCATTGGTATAAAATATGTCCACTGGAAACTGATGTATCAAATGATTTTTTTGAAGTAGGCCACTTGAGCCTCTATACATACCCCAACTGGCTAAATAAAATGCTAGTTTTAATGAATGGAGTTTAGATGGGTTGGGCGAGGCAAACGTTTCTTGGCAGTTGTCCCATGACAAATATCTGTTATATCCATCATCTTCAAGTTCATCAACATATTTTTCAATAATGGATTTTATTTCTCCATACTTATACGCAATTTCCATAGGAGCTTTAGGGGAGTAAGTTCATTTACTAACTTAAAATTAATAGTTGTAATTGCATAAAATATTTTTCAATATAAATGTTATAGGTCTATTTGTTATATTAGAGGTTCAAGTTAGCGAAAATAAGTACGATTATTTACATTCCGATATATCAGTCAACTCATTCTAACTTTTCTATTTTCTATCGTATGAATCTCGAATATCTATTTTGTAAAAAACTAGTATTCAACTAATTAAATTTATGTTTTACCATGGTAATTTATTTCTATTTTGAATTATAAATATTTAATCTACTGATATTTAGTTTGTTACTTTTTTTAATAAACTTTCTATTTTTTTATTTATAGCTTTACATCAGATTTAACCCATATGCAACAAATCAATAACCAGACGCAAAACCAATCGGTTGACCTAAAAGATAAATCGATTACAATAGATGTAACGAAAATTGACAATGCAGTTCTGAAAAGATTAATTGGCGAAATCGATTTTGATAGAGAGAATAACGTGAATGCGTACAATCGTACCCATAACCGTCATAATCGTGGGCGATAGTTTAAACTATCATAGCGAAATAGACACCGTTCTGATCAAAGTAGCCAGTAGGTGTAATATAAACTGTACTTATTGTTACGTATATCATATGGGTGATGATAATTGGTCTCGTTTGTCGAAATTTATGAGCGATGAAACCATTGAAGGAATATGTTTTAGCCTTGCCCAAATAGCCAACAATCAAGAACGTTTTTTTAGTATAGTTTTGCATGGTGGCGAACCGTTTTTGTTAGGTGCAAAACGATTGGAGCAGCTTCTAGTACGTTTAAGATCTGTTCTTTCCTTAGATTATCCCATCAGCATACAAACCAATGGCTTATTAATTTCAAACGAAATTCTTGGCATTTGTTCAAAATATCATACAAGTGTAGCTGTAAGCATTGATGGCCCAAAATATATACATGATAGACTGAGGGTAGGACATAATGGTGAAGGTACATTTGAAGCAGTTATGAAGGGAATAAATCTCTTACAGCAACATTCAGATAATAATTTTCTTAATGCAGGTTTATTGGCTGTTATAGATCCGAGTTCCAATCCTGCAGAAGTATATGAGTTTTTTAAATCTATTAAAGCACCTAGTGTAGATTTTTTATATAAAGATGGTAACCATGATAGGTTACCAGATGGCAAAAGTACCATCTTATCTGTTGAATATGGAGAATGGATGAGTAGATTGCTTGATGTCTATTTAAAGGATTCAGAACCATTACCCATTAGAATTATAGACGATATGCTTAAAGTTTTATTAGGGGGGATGGGAAGCAAAGAAGGCTTAGGTGTTACTGATTTTGGTATTATCATCATTGATACAGATGGTGTAATTATGAAGAATGATACGCTGAAGAGTACTTACAATGGCGCAGATAAATTTAAGAATCCCGTAAATGTTAAGGATGGTAATATCCTAGCATTTCTTGGCTCAAAAGAATTTCAATCATACCGAGAAATGCAACGACCAACTCATGAACGTTGTTTGAGCTGCGCAAATCTTGCCCTTTGTGGGGGAGGTATGATTCTGCATAGATGGAGCAGTCAGAATGAGTTCATAAACCCATCTGTATATTGCTCAGATCAATTGTACCTGATAGATTATATGAGGAATTCGTTAACATTAATGGTGCAAAATGTTTAGTGAAAATAATTTATTGCTTGAAAATATAAAGTTTAGTCAAAATCCATTTCCACACTTCAGTAGCGATAAGATTTTGGATGAGAAATTAGCACATCAATTATTAAATTGGTTTAAAATTACGGATCATTGGCATTTTACTCAAACTAGTTTTTATACACAGTATGAATTTAGTTTGTTAGATTTAGATGTGCCAGTAGAGCTAAGGCAATTATCAGCTTCAGAATTCATTCAAGGTCTTAAAATTTTTTTCAAAGATCAATTCAATACTGGTGAACTTAAATTGGTTGGTATTACTGCTCATAAGTTAGTTGATGGTTATCGTATGGGTGTACATAACGATTTTATAGGAAAAGATGAAACGCACAGGTTGATTGTTCAACTCAACGACAACTGGACAGAAGATAACGGTGGCTTCCTGATGCTATTTAATAGTAAAGATCCTCATGATGTGGCAAAAATTATAAAGCCTGTACACAATAGTGGTATTGGCTTTGAGATATCAACAAAATCGTATCATGCTGTTTCTACTGTCCACAGTTTTGAGCGTTATACTTTAGTATACACTTTCAGCTCATTTTAACATATGGATCTATTAATAAACCAGCTTCAGGACTATATCAAAAATCCAGTACCAGTTTTTGACTCTGAATTGGCAAAAGTATTAGCACAGCATAAAACTAACCAATTAAAAAAAGAAGGTGTGCTTGATGAGGAAGTAGGATATACAACTACAAACGTTTTTCATAAAAGGAAACTAACTAAGCCAGCGTTGTTTACTAGTGTAGCTGAAAATACTTATATAGAGTTGCCCGATTTTAAACAGCTTAATAATTTCTATCTAGAACAAGGTTTAGAGTTAGCTTATCCCAGTGAGTTTAATTTAATAGATGTAGAAGGTCAAATTAAGAGTGCTATGGCACTGCTAGATAAAGTACAATCATGTGGTGAAACTGTACGAGCATTAACAAGGGCGGTACAAGTGCTTAAGCAGCCTGAACCTGAATTTGATGTGAGCTATAGCCATCCAGATATTCCATTTACAATTTTTGTTTCGGTCGGTCAGAAACATTCTGAACTTGATACTATTAGGTTAGCGGAAGCAATCCTGCATGAAACAATGCATTTAAAGTTAACGCTTATCGAAAGCCATATTACATTTTTTAATGGTGGTCCACAGACTTTCTATTCTCCCTGGAGAGAAGAATATAGGCCAGTAAGAGGCGTGCTGCACGGTCTATATGTTTTCTCGGCTATTAATGACTTTTTGAAAAAAATCTTAGAAACCCTTGACACTATGGAACAGAAGGAATTTGTTCTTTGGAGAATTGAAGAATTAGGTCAGCAATTTTATATGCTAAGTGATTTTCCAAACTGCGATGGAATTACTGAAGATGGGGCCACCCTTTCAACAAATCTATTGCCATAGAACTAAATTCAGAATGGGGTTTTACGCTTTCTCGTAGTGATACAACTAAGGCATTAACAGCAGGCTCGGCCAATGATATGTTATTCGCAACAAAGAGATCTACTGCATCCTTTGCCTCGGCTAATTGCCTAAAATAAATTCTTCTGGCTTCGTCAAGTTGCGGGTTTCTCAATCCTAATAAACTGATATTTTGTTTACCTCGTTCATTTAGGCCCACGATCTCTTCTTGAACAAAACCAATAAATTGCCTTGGATCTTCTTTTGAAGGATCAATGAGAACAGGGGTCTCAAAAAGATTATCCATATGGTTTCTGTTTCTTTGTATGTCGCCAATCAATGGGAAATAATTAAGTTTAACACTACTGTTTGTTGTCGACTTGCATAAAAACAAATTATCCCAATCATAAGCGAGCCAATAGTATCCAGGATAAGAGACTTGGCCATCAATTACGGTCACTACCATTCCCTTAGGACGGAAATGTTCGACATGAGCATCGTCATTCACGAATTTAGCTTCACAGAAACAGCACTTACTGTACTGTCTTGCCATTAACTTTGCTTTAACGGAAGAAGAGCGATAAGCAGCTGTGAAATTAAATTTTTTTTTGCCGGAGTTATAATCTTCGACGTGATCTAAGTATTCTGAGTTGTTTTTTAGTGCATATTTGGCCTTCGCTTTTTCAATGGAAACTGGAGCAGGCCCTTTATCAATTTTGATCATTAATAATGCCTTTTTGTTTGAGGAGCTTAGCGGCTTCTCTTATCTGTTTCATAAGTCTACTGTCACCTTCATCACCTGAAGGTAAGCTATTAATGTCGTCATTGAATTTCGCTAATTTTCTCTTTTCTAATGGCGATAGCACTGGCTTGTCAAGAAGTTCTCTTCGGCTGGCTATAATTCTCTCTGAAATTGGTGACCTGTCACTTTCCAGTCCAAATAGCTCACTTGTTACAATTTGACCTAAACGCCAACCGCGAACTATATGGGGGTCATTCTGTATTTTAACATTTTCCGCGGAACGGCTCACTACACAAAGATTTTCTTCTTCAGCAGCTTGTGCCATAAAGGGACTATGTGCCGTACAGATAAATTGTGTTTTTGAAAAGGTTTCGGTCAGTTTTTCCCTAATTGTACGTTGCCAAGAGGGGTGCAGATGAAGATCGATTTCATCAATGATTACCACCGCCGGTTCTTTTAGAGGGTTTTTGCTGTCAGGATTTTGCCCTAACATTTTTAACGCTAAATCAACAACCCACGCGACCATAGTTTGATAACCAAGACTTAAACTGCTCAACGGAATATCACCATCGTCAGTAGCTATTTTTACAGACCTTGTTTTGGCTTGGGTTTTAATCGATTCTGTGTCTTTAACTCCAGGTAATAAATCGACTAATAACGATTTTATACTTTGAAGTATTTTGGCTTCTTTGCTATTCTCACCCTCTTGGATAGCCATATAATCATAGTTGAGTAATTGATCTTGTGCGTCGAATAACTCTCCAGTTTCAGAATACAAGTTTCCAAGTGGATCAGCTAAATCAAGTCTCTCAGTGTTTTTAAACTCCATATGACGGCTCGCATTGTATCCATAAAGATATGGAGAGTTAAAAGTATCTACGCCAGTTAGTTTTGGTGTTACTTCTTCGAGTTTGCCGTTTATAGTTCTAAATGTTATTGAATATTCAAGTAGTTCATCTTTTTTGGGCTTTGTATTAAGATAAGTGCCAATTGTAAGTTGCGCCTTGACTATGCTAGTTACATCATGTCCCAGTTTCGCCAATTGCTCGTACTCAGAGTCGTTTTCAAGACTGTCCATAGCAGACTTTACAGCTATCTTATTTTTCGGGATTTTTGCTTTCTTTTTTTGCTTCTCATCTGTTTCTTCAACTGTTTCCATCCATCCTAGACATTTAAGCAAGGTTGTCTTCCCTACACCATTGTTGCCAAGTATCAATGTCCAGGGAGATATTGTACCATCAATGTTTTTCAAATCAAGTATTTGTTTCTCTCCGAAACACTTAACATTAGTTAGCTCAAGAGATGAAAAATACATCGGTTTAATATTTTGTTTTTTGCTCATTTTTTGTCTAATGTTGTTTCACGAATTTCAGTGATCTGGCGAAAATTTAAATATATTTCGCCTTAAATCAACCCGAATTGTAGTTAAAGTTAATTCGTTTATTTGGATTTTACTCAATTATATAACAAATATTAAGTGACCGAAATAAATCCCAATTGTGGCATCTTCATTAAAGCCCATTAAAATAATCTCAAAGTAATTTTCGAATAATAAGATAATTAAACCACAAAAACGGATTATGAAGTATGTCTCTATAGGATTTTATTTTGTTGTTGTTTTTGCTTTTGTAATTTGGTTGTTGTCGCAATGAAGCAACTATCTCTTACTGTAAAGGAACGTCCCTTTTTTTTTGGGGTGATGTTCAATTGTGATTAAATCTGGCATTCTTTTAAATTACCTGTAATGAAATTCCCTATATTTAATCATGAAAAACTAACCTTCATCATTTTACTCTGCATCTCCGCTGTGTTTACCAAAGCCCAAACCACTATCAGCATAAAAGATATTTCTAAACACATTGGCGAAAACGTTACCATTTGCGATTCTGTTTACAGTACCAGAGCATTAGCAAATTTAACCTTAATCAATTTGGGTGCTGAATTCCCTAAACAGTTGTTAACTCTAGTTATTTATAAAGCTGATTTGGATAAATTCAAGGAGCCAGAGAAAGCTTTTTTGAACAAAAAAGTTTGTATTACTGGTAAGTTGGTGTTGTATAATAAAAAACCTCAGATTGTAGTTAACGAACCAAAGCAAATAATTATCAACTGAGTTATTAGCTTTGCCAACGAGTATTGAATATTAACTTATGATCGAGGTAGCTTGTGCATTAATTACTAATGATAACGGAGAAGTACTGGCAGTGCAACGAAGTGCACAAATGAAATTACCCCTAAAATGGGAGTTTGCTGGCGGTAAACTGGAGGAGGGGGAGACAGCAGAAGAATGCCTAAGTAGAGAAATCAACGAAGAACTTGGAGTAATCATTTCTATCGAAAAGAATTTCGGTAGCTATCCTTATAGCTATCCTGAACAGGATATAGTCCTACATGCTTTTTTATGTAAGATTATTTCCGGTGAAATTTTATTGAAGGAACATATCGACCTTCTGTGGCTAAAGCCAAATCAGTTGTTAAACTTGGACTGGGCAGAAGCAGATTTACCAATCGCTAAAGATTATTTATTTTCTGATAATACCCTTGAGTTCTAATAAAGTTAAAGTTTGGTTCTTTTTTCGGTGCACCATAGAATGGCAATTAGGGCAGAGTACTACCATATCAGCTTCAGGATTTACCAGACGTACTCCCTGACCAACAGAAAGTGGTTTTGTATGATGAACGTGTATAAAACCAGCTCCCCATTCTCCATACTTTTCTTTGAAGTTAAAACCGCAACCCATACAAGTGAACCCGTGGATTTCTATTGCTTTATCGCGTAGCTTGCCATCCCGCTCGTACTTTATTGAAATCACTTTTTTACCATTACCCTCATAGCTTGTATATGCTTCTGACGTTCCCTGTTGGTCATCATTAGTTGCATTTCGACTATCTAAGTTTGATTGGGAGACAATTTTGTCATATGTATCTTTATCAATAGGTCTAACACCATTTCGCCAGTAGTTTTTAGTTTTTGTCGAGGGGATAGTTTCAAGATAACCAGTTTTTAGTTTGCTTAGAACAGGCTGATCAAAGAGTTGGAAATTTACAATTTCGGCATAATAATCCCCTTTAGTTGAATTTAGGTCTTTTTCTACCTTCCCAATTTCACCGATGCCGAAGTAATGGGCTTTGTCGCTCATCCGTTTGGACGCAAAAGCTTTGTTCTGCATAACACCTTTGTAATAAATTACCTGAGTACCTTTTGTTAAATACTTTACGTAACTTTTAGGAAAGTGATAACTTTTTCCGGTATCATCATTCCATTGTGAAACATCATTTTCAACTATTATAGTATAATCCATATTTAGAAAATTCTTTGGGGGTTCTATTGAATAAGATATTATGGATCAAATTAAAAGTCTAGTAGGTCTTTTGGATGTACGTTTAAGCCTCTAGCTATTTCTAAAAATGTGGTAAAAGTGAAATCTTTATTGCCATTTTCTATATTACTCAAGTTTCCCTTAGTAACATCACATTTTGCAACAACTTGATCTTGACTCATTCCAAGGCTATCTCTAGTTTTACGTAGATTTTCTCCAAAAGCTTGCAATTTTTTTCTGTCTCTTATTTCATTCATTTATAAAGACAGCCTTTTTTTTTATAAATTTTGTTACAAGAACTTGTAACAAATCAAATAATATACTATATTTGAAATAGTAATTTTAAGGTGTAATAAAGAGTCTCACGTCCTCAAGTCTAACAATTAATAATAAACGGGAGAACGATATATTATGCCCACATACCATATTGTGTTATATTTGCACGATAAGGGAGTGGGCACTATCGTTGAAGATCCGTTTATGGGAGTTAGACCCCGGGGACAGGTTGGAGGTAGTGTCGCTCCCTTTTTTAGTGATACACTTCAAAGACTCGTAACCAATACGAGTAATGAAAAAACTAAGTAACAAAGTAAACTCAATTTTAAAATCGCTTATTCAAGCGCTTAGGAATACTTTTGTTTTTTCATTATTGCCAAACCCAATCATCACCCAAAAACAATTGTTTGCACTTATTATCAAAAGCCCGGTTTGATCGTCTTAAACCCTGCTTCCTTTGCATAGATATAATTTTAGGTTAATAGTTAATAATTTAAAGGGGCAGGGTTTTTTCTTAATGGCTCGGGTTGTTTAACACAACTGTAATCGAGCTTTATTTCACAAGATAGATTGTGACGTCGTTACACTCTCCGATAAATCGGAGCAAGCTCTCACAATGACGAGTGATGTAGGGATTGTACGTTAAGAGATCCCCCTGCCTTCGACACCAGCCGCGGCTGGCAGGCGCTCAGGATGACAAATTGCTAAAGAGATTGCCACACGCAATGAAAAATCGTGTTCGCAATAACGGTTAACGAGGAAAAACAAATATTAAAATATAAGTAATGAAAAAACTAAACAACCATGCAAACCCAATTTTAAAAGCACTTTTTCAAGCGGCTTGGGCTTTTGCTATTTTTTCATTATCTTCAAGTCCAATCTTAACCCAAAAGCAATTGTTTGCACTCATTATCAAATCTCCGGTTTGAGTCTAGGCATAAGCGGGTGGCAAGGATGCCTGCGGATGCAGGCAAATTATTTTAGGTTAATAATACTTCGCAAAACCTTTGCCTTCGGCAAAGGTGCCACCCGCTTTTTTTATTTCATGAAAACAGATTGTCACGTCGCTGCGCTCCTCACAATGACGGTGTAGGTGGGGCAATGACGATCAAAAAATAAGGCTTTTAGCCCTAAGGGGATTGCTATGCCCAAATTTCTAACCAAAACCAAACCAATGAAAAACTATATTATCATCATATTAACGCTATTGGCTTTTAAAGCCAATGCGCAAGAACCAATAAAGCCGCTCGCCATAGGGGATAAGGTACCCGAAAGCTTTTGGCATATCCCCTTAACAGTAGCCAATCCTTCTGATCAAAAACAAAGTATTACGCTTGCTCGCTATAAGGGCAAGGCAATTGTACTAGATTTTTGGGCAAGCAACTGTGTAAGTTGCATTGCCACCTTACCAAAGCTGGATGCACTACAGCAACAATTTAAGGATAGCCTACTGATCTTGCCCGTAAGTTATGAGGCCAGCGCACAGGTTAATACCGCCTTTAAGGAAAATGCACTATTAAAAGGCATCACGCTCGTCACGGTTACTGATGATGCACAACTCAAAGCTTGGTTTCCGCACAGTTACATTTCCCATTTGGTTTGGATAGATGCCGAAGGTAGGGTAAGGGCTTTTACCAATAGCAATTATGTAAGTGAAGCACATTTTAGGGATTTATTAAAAAGCGCTCCCCTCAATTGGCCAGTTAAAAGAGATGTGCTGGGTTTTAATTATAAAAAGGCAATTTTTAACCTCAATACCGCCAATATGCCTCTGCATAGCGTTCCGAAGGTACAATACCATAGTGGGCTTACTGGTCATATGGACAATGTACCTTATAAATATATCCATGTAAAAGACAGTAGCAACCAAGTGCAGCGCATTGCAGCGGTAAATCTATCTATTAAGGAGCTTTACCTGCGCAGCTTGGGTTTAGCGGGTTCTCCCAAATTAAGGGTTCAACTTACTGCTGCCAATAAGGAGAGGTTTGAGCACGATCCCAAAACTACTTACAAGGAAGATTGGGAACTACAGAACACCTATTGTTACGAGGGTATTTTCCCCATACAGTTAACCACTGCTGCAATTAGGCAAAAGGTGAAGGCAGACCTCGATTTTTATTTTGGGTTAACTAGTAGGGTGGAAGAGCTAAAGATGAAGTGTTGGGTAATTAGTGGCGCAAAGCGGCAAAAAAGCTATACCGATGATGAACGAAATTCTGCTATTGAAATGGCTGAAGTGTTGGTTTTGCTGAATGAGCAAGCCTCATTTTCTCCTGTAATTGACGAAGCCACGGGGAAGGCAACCATCTTGCTTCCTATCAACGAAAGCCAAATAAGTGATTTAAGCCTGTTGCACAAGGCCTTGGCAGCGCATGGTCTTGCGCTTACAGAACAGGAGCGAAGTATCTCCCTTTTGGTACTTGCAGCAACCGACGTCATCAAATAAACCATCTATTAACTATGCTCAACCTAAACAACATGAAACAATTTTTTTCCGTCCTCCTCTTTTTGATGTTGGGACAATATTTTACGCTAGCTGCGCAAGAAAAACCTAAACTTAGTGGTAGGGTATACCTAGCAGGGGCTGGCGAAGAACCAATTGCCAATGCTACCACTATACTCATTAAAAGTAAACAGACCGTATTAACCGATGCAGCAGGTTATTTTAGCCTAACACCACCACTAGCAGATGATAGTATACAGGTAAGCATGCTAGGTTATGTTAAAAAGGTAATACCTGTTAAGGCAGGGAGCACAACAGTGCTAAAAATCGGCTTGGAACGAGACATCAAGCTGTTAACCGAGGTTACCGTAAGTACAGGTTACCAAACCATAGCCAAAGAAAGGGCTACAGGTTCATTTTATAAAATTGACCATAACTTATTTAACCAGAATGTGAGTACCGATGTAATTTCCAGATTGGAAGGTATCTCTAGCGGGCTATTGTTCGATAAAAGGAATGCCAACGATACCAAAATTCAGATCAGGGGATTGAGCAGTCTTAATTCAGAAACGCAGCCATTAATTATATTGGATAACTTCCCTTACGAGGGCGATATCCGCAACATCAATCCTAATGACGTGGCCGATATTACCTTATTAAAAGATGCAGCGGCTGCTTCCATATGGGGTGCTAGGGCAGGTAATGGCGTAATTGTAATTACCACAAAAAAGGGCAAATTTAACCAGCCCACCACTTTTTCCTTTAATGCCAATACTACGGTTATCCAAAAACCAAATCTTAATAACCTATCCCTTATTCCCACTACAGACTATATCGATCTAGAGTTGTTTTTATATGATAAAGGTTATTATAGCAGCCAAGTCCAAAACCCAACCTTTTACCCCTTAACACCTGTGGTAGAAATTTTGGCCAATAAAAACCTTACTGCAAGCGAACGCGAAAAACAGCTCAACGCCCTAAGGGCAATAGATGTGAGGGATGATTTTACAAAATATGTTTATCAAACGGCGATTAACCAACAATACGCTTTGCAACTGAGTGGCGGTACTGCCAAAAATAAATATGCACTCTCTGCAGGTTACGATCACAATCTTTCCAATTTGGTAGGGAACCAGTACAATAGGGCAAGCATCAACTTTAACAATAGTTACCAAGCCTTTAAACGTTTACAGCTTGATGTGGGGCTAACCTATACCCATACCAACAGCAGCGATAATAGCTTGGGTGCTTATGGCAGCACGGCCTATAAGCAAAAAGCCAGAGATCTATATCCCTATGCGCAATTGGCCGACAGGGAGGGAAATCCACTAGCCATTTATACCCAATTTGCTAAAGCCTATACCGATACCGCAGGGCGGGGGCAATTGTTAGATTGGAAATATTACCCCTTGCAAGAGTTGGCAGAGAACGATAACCGGACCAGTCAGCACGATCTATTGGGTAATCTAGGGTTAAAGTACATGATCAGTTCGGCATTTAGTGCCGAAATCAGGTATCAGTACAAAAGGGCATTTACCGAGCAGAACAATTATAAAAATAGCCAAACCTTTTTTGCCCGAAGCCTCATCAATCAATATACCAACCTAAAATCTAGCTCGCCAATTGTTAGAAATCCTGTGCCATTAGGTGGTATTTTAGATCGCCGAATAGCGAACTTAAACTCCAATGCCATACGGGCCCAGCTCAATTTCAATAAAGAAATTGCAGGCCAAGGGCAAATTGCATTGCTGGCAGGACTAGAAGTAAGGGAGGCCCAAACCAGCACCAATAGCAACAGAACCTATGGTTACGATCAAAATTTCCTTTCATTTAAAAATGTAGATTATGTAAATACCTATCCCTCTTTTGATAATGTGGCCGGTACTGCGGTAATTCCCAATGGGCTTGCCTATGGGCAATTGCTGAACAGGTTTATTTCTAGTTATGCCAATGGTTCTTACAGTTTAAAAGACAAATATGTAATTTCTGGAAGTGTTCGAAAAGATGAGGCCAATATATTTGGTGTAGCGGCCAATGCCAAAGGTGCGCCACTGTGGTCTACCGGATTGGCATGGCACATCTCTAAAGAAAAATTCTATCCATTTGCCGCACTCCCTTACCTAAAACTGAGGGCTACCTATGGTTATAGCGGTAATGTAAACCCAGCTATATCGGCATTAACGGTATTGCGTTATTCGGCCGCTAGTAGTTCTATCTTTAATTTGCCCTATGCAAGTTTAAGCAATGCGCCCAATCCAAATTTACGCTGGGAGAAAGTAGGGATGATGAATTTGGGTGTAGATTTTGCCACTAAAAACCAGAGGCTAAATGGCGCTGTAGAGTACTACAGCAAAAAGTCTATAGATTTGATTGCCTCCCAACAGGTTGATTTGACAACGGGCATAGGTTCCATTATGAGCAACAGTGCAAACATTAGGGGCAGCGGGCTTGATGTAGTGCTCAATAGCGTCAATGCCAAAGGTAATGTTGGCTGGCAAAGCACATTGCTGTTTAGCCATGCTTCCTTTAAGCTCACCAAAGTATTGAGCAGGGCTAGCACCAGTGGCTTTGTAAGTGATGGAAATACCATACTTCCCATTGTAGGTTATAACCCTTATGAGATTGTGAGCTACCCTTGGGCAGGGCTAGATCCCCTTACCGGAGACCCACAGGGTTATGTAAATGGGCTACCTAGTAAAGATTATACAGCCTTGTTGAGTGCGCCCTTAGCAGATCAGGTAAGGCATGGTTCTGCATTGCCCTTGTTTTTTGGTAACCTCCGCAATACAATCTCCTACAAAGGCCTATCGCTGATGTTTAACATTTCCTATAGTTTTGATTACTATGTAAGGAGGCCTACCATCAATTACAACAGCTTATTGGCCAATGGGTTGGTGAATAGCGACTACCTCAAACGCTGGCAAAAACCGGGCGATGAAGCTTTTACCCAAGTACCTTCGCTAGTGTATCCCAACAATACCCGTAGAAATAGTTTTTACGAACGTGCAGCAGTTACCGTGGTTAAGGGCGATCATATCAAGTTACAAACGGTGTACCTCGATTACCTTTTCAACAATAGGCTAACCAAAAGTATAGGCATCGATAATTTAAGATGGTATGCAAATGTAAACAACTTAAATGTAATGTTATGGAAAGCCAATAAAGTAGGGCTCGATCCAGATTACCGCACGGGTTTGTTGGTGCAACCAAATATGGCCTTTGGCCTTAAGTTCGATTTTTAAGCATTAAAATTTAAACCTAAACTTTAGCACAATTGATCATGAAAAAATATAACCTATCAAAATTAAATAGGATGATTTTAGCCATCCTGATATGCAGTAGCTTGTTACCTATCGCTGCTTGTAAAAAATACCTCGATGCCAAACCAGACCAAACCTTAACTACACCGACTAGTTTAAATGATCTGCAGGCTCTACTGGATTATTATGCCTTGTTAAATTATAATTATCCCTTAGCTGCAGAAGTAGCCTCAGACGATTATTATTTAACGGATAATGGCCTTTCGGGTATCACTACAGACTATTTTAGGGATTATTACCTCTGGCAGAAAAACGATAATACCAATATCGAATGGCAAGCCTATGCCAAAGTTTACAATGCCAATATCATCTTAGATAATTTGGATAGGCTAGCAACCTCGGCAGCAGAACAGGGAAGGCGCAACACCATCAAAGCAAGTGCTTTATTTTATAGGGGGCTATATTTCTTCTCCTTATCCCAGCTGTTTGCGCCACCTTATGATCAGGCAAGTGCTGCCAGTGATTTGGGCATTCCTTTAAGGTTAAGTTCAGATTTTAACCTGCCCTCTAAAAGGGCTACCGTAGCTGCAACCTATAATCAGATGATTAGCGATGTGCAACAAGCCCTTGCTGCTTTGCCAAACGAAAGCCCCTATCGGATCAGGCCCACAAAGCCGGCCGCCTACGGTCTGTTGGCCAGGATGTTTTTATTGAAACAGGATTACCAATCGGCTAAACTGTATGCAGATTCCTGCCTGCAGCTAAACGGTAAATTGCTAGATTACAATAGCCTAGATACTGTAGCGGCTATACCTATTGCGCAGGCTAACCCCGAAGTAATTTTTGATAGCAGAACTTTAGGTTCGCTGCCGCTAAGCCCTACTTTGTGGAATGTAGATACCAATTTTTATAAAACCTACCATAGTAACGATTTAAGGAAGAGCATCTTTTTCAAGAAAACAACTACAGGTACTTTTACACATAAGGGCAATTATACGGGTACAAACACTGGTTTTGCGTTTACAGGGATAGCTACGGATGAGCTATATTTAATTAGAGCAGAATGTTTGGCTAGATTGGGAGATGCTGCGGGGGCACTCAACGATTTAAACCTCTTATTAAAAAATAGAATCAAAACGAAAGCCTATCAACCCTTAAGCTATACCAATCCAAATGAACTATTAAAGGTTATACTGCTTGAGCGAAGAAAAGAGTTGGTTTTTAGAACTATGAGGTGGTCTGATATACGACGGTTAAGTAAAGAGCCCTTACATGCCATAGCACCTACTAGGCTATATAAAGGCAAAGTGTATGAGCTGCCAATTGGTAGCGAAAGATATCTATTTCAATTGCCTAAAATAGTGATTGACGAAACTGGAATGCCCCAGAACCCCTAACATGCAAAAGCAGGCTGTGAATAAATACAGCCTGCTTTTAAGATAGCACTGCTTATAGCGCAGGCTTACTTAGTTTTTCATTTTGATATTTGCTGGCACTTCGGGTGCAGTATGGTTTTGAGCTTCCCATAACTGTTCCTTGATTGTCGAATCGAAAGTTGGATTTGAATCTGGTCCATTATCTGTAAGTTCAATGGCACAGATATTAGTAGATTCAGCACAACCTGGCGCCGAAGTTACCCTTACATAATTGGCCGGATCTTCTACATCAAGCTGGCTGTAGGTACTTGGTTGATATTGATACCATGCCAAAGTTTGCGTTTTTTTTACGGGAGCTTTTTTAGTACCGTTGGTAAAGGCAAAAGTTAAAGTTAATAGACCCGCAGTTAAGAATAAAGCCAAGGCTCCAAGCCCTGCTTTTTTATAGTTTTTTTGTTGATTAAACATATTGAATGTTCCTTTTATAATAGCAAAAAGGTAAACTTTGATCAAATATTTTTTGTGGTTTTTTGTCTTTGAGCAGACCTCGCTGATTTCCTTTACATCGCCAATGTGCAGGTGATCCTTTCCCGAATGGTTTTTGTGCCATTCGGGCATATCGGGAAGGTGGCATATTTACGATCGTGAATTACGCGGTTGATGACTCTCTTTCGGGCGTAGGTACTTATACAAAAGCTGATGATGGTGATGACCCGCACCAACACAAGCCGATACAAAAAAAGCATACGGTTAAGCAGCAGTGCCATAGCGGCAAGCATTACCTTTAAATAAAGATGGCTGGTAATGTCTATCAATTTTGCTGTAACTAACGTATTCATTTTTTTATGTTTTTAGGTATGTTCCCTAAACTCCGGCAACGCAGCCTTGGCGCCACCTGCCCTCAACACTCGTACTTTATCGTAGCACGCCACGCCATTTAGCACCCACCCATTGTTCGGCAACTAATGCGTTTAATTTATGTTATGCTTTTTACCTTTTGGCGTTAGCACTAGGTTTATCTTTGCCACTGCCATTGCGAAGAAACCATATGGCCTCAGTGGGGCGACGTTAAAAAACCGTTTATCAGCAATTTGGATTGATGATAATAAGGACCATCTCACAGTTGAAAAACAATAACAATTTGAGATGAAATCTAAAAAGTGTAGCG
>Ga0247810_10000764_pt1 | contig 26833 bp, 25 predicted proteins | sample UWRJL119311C1_FD_179918 | JGI IMG/M metagenome (GOLD analysis project Ga0247810, IMG submission 179918) | Plant litter microbial communities from Arlington Agricultural Research Station in Wisconsin, United States - UWRJ-L119-311C-1 | ecosystem: Environmental > Terrestrial > Plant litter >... | reverse complement strand
GCAAGTACACATGCCTCTGTTGTTGCCAACGGCGCTCTGTACGCGATGAGGTTAAAGAAACGCGACAGCACGTGATAGAATTAAAGTGGTCCAGCGAACATGGGTCGATTTTGACTTCATCATAGGTTATTCTTCCTTCCTCGCAATAACACAAAGAATCTCTCGTGCATATACGATTCAGATTTTACTACAATGGCAGTTTTTGGGAATAAGAAGTTCCGCTCTTCTAAAGATGTAAACACAATTGCGGCACGATACCGAGTCGCTCTCTCGAAGCACCCATTTGCACTCTTTGGTTTACCGTTCATCGTCACAATGGTAGCCGGATCCTTCTTTCTTACGCCTGCGACAGCCGTTCGATACGAAAAACATGATCGCAAGGTACGGAGGATGAGTAAAGAGGAGGAGCTGGGAATAGGCAAGGACAAGAGGAAGGTGGATATGAAAGAGGAATATTATGTGAGCTATATTGAATGCAATGGCGGCAGAGATAGTATAGCTAGCTGACCACAATCGTAGAGACTCTCGGCCAAGGACCTAGATAATTGGGAACAGAAGCGGGTAAAGAGACTCCCTGGAGAACACGATGGAAGGGTATGAGTAATTGGTGGTACACGGAGAGCTTTGTCGATAAAATAATGTGTGCTCCAACAACGAGCCAGAAACATCCTCCTCAAAGCCGCATGCATGGCTAGGCTGCAGCCGAAAGTCTCAGCTGCTACACCGAAGGTCAATCAACTTGTGGTCAACCTTCACATGCCTGCCTGGCCATAATTGCTGGTGAAGAGGTGACACGAGAGTAGGCTGGTGGCGTGGGCTGGGTCCCGCGATGTACATTGGCATCTTTATCATGCTACTCCACGTTGTCAATTGCCATCAGCGCTGCATAGCGATAGGCTCAATTCTAAGATGGAAGAACTATAGCACTCTTCTGAAGATGGTAGATAGCTTCTCAATGGTACACGGAACCACAATATCACAACTCAATCTATGAAGCTTGTTTTCATCCTCGATACCTCAAGCTTCCCTCTACTTTGTCCACTCCCATAACTCCCTGTGTCCCCTTGCTCCTGAGGTCAGGATATTTCTCGGGTCTTCCCATCTATCTCAATCATAACCCTTCAAGACACCCGCATGCAATTTATAAACCTACGAACTTCCCTTGACGAAGCGGCGTTGTTTCCAGCGATGGACACTACCATACGTTCTATGGTGCGCAGGTACAATTTTATGTTGTTATGTTGGTGCTCTTAACGTGATCCAAGAGCTTTGTTCAATGACTAAATCTACGTTGCGGGTATATCAGGAAGATGCTTGCATTGTTACGTATATTTCATATAATTTGCTTGAGCAATGTTGGCTGGTGTGAATAGCAGTGCAAAATTTTACCATGCTGTTACCACTTGCGATAAGTATTGCGAAATGTCATGAACAGTGCTATGGTGTAGCAAACACGAGGAATCCACATGCAGAGTGAATTGTGTAAAAATCATCACTTTTCTCATACTATAGCCCTCACTTTTTAAAGCCCACCTAATTACAACACTCCTCCCTTGTGGCATTTCCGTCACGTCGATTTACTTCGTAGCATCATATATCCCCTTCACCATCTCCATCAGCGCCCACGCTCCGGGATCAGGCACGCGCTGTTCGTCACCCGCCCTCAGCTCTACGTAACTCGCACGACCGAAGCTAGGCTTCAAGTCCTTGGTGCCTTCTGCAGCTTTCACCGCCGCGTCGACCGCGAGCTTCAGATCTTTTTTTTCGCTCAACGTTTGCGAAAAGGGAATCAGCACGTCCATCACCGTTCGGTCTCCAACACGAGCCCCGGTGTGCTTCATCAGGCTTTGCGTGGCTTCCCACAGACTCTTCGCTAGCACGTCTAGCACTTTTGCGTTGTCCTGACCAGAGGAGATGATGTTCGTTCTTAGATGGGAGGCTAGTGCGGCGACGAGTATACCGAGGATCGCACCGAGTGAGCCGCCCATGTCGTCCACCGCGGCGATGACATGTTGGAGGAGCTGAGGGATGGAACCGGATTTCGCGGAGCCGGAATCGAGTTGCGCAATGATTGCGATGCATACCCCTTTCACGCCTTCGCCGCAGTCACCGTCGCCAAGAATCATGTCCCATTTAGTTAAGGAGGGCTCGGCAGCTATCGCTCGTTCGGATGCGAGACGGATGGCTGACTCGAGAAGGTTGTGGTCAACTAGTACAGTTAGTCTGGATTGCCTCGAGTATTGGGTAGAGTTTGAAGATACCTTTGAGATCCTCGGAGGCAGAGACATTGTTGTCCGTTTCTATATTCACAACTGGTGCTTTAGGCCGAGGTGCTTTGGTAGAAGTGCTTGAGAGAACGTTTGGCCAGCCGGGAGCTTTTGTCTCGGCAGCGAGAAGATTTAGCAGTTCATCTACAGAAGTTTTACTCTTCTGTGCTGCTGATGTCATGTTGAGGAGACTGATAGAGAACCCAGGGCCATTTAATGACGTCTCAAATGTTCCTGTGTAAATAAACGTAGGCTGGATGTCCCAGTTGGCATCTAGTTTGGGTCAGCGAGGTTTGAGCAAAATCGGCGACAGTGTTACCTAGTTGAGCTAATGTCTCTTGAGTGAGAGCGCCAAGCTCTAGGACTGACAAACCACCAAGGTTGGAAATGAAGAGTACCACGTCGTCGCCTTTGTTAAATTTCACAAAAGCTCTTTCAGGGTCATTTTGATCACACAGTAGACTTAGAAGTCGTCCGACGAGATCTTCTACCGATGGAAATGGCGATATCTGTTGAGCTCCCTAGATACAGACAATCAGCTTTTGAGGCAAAGTTGAAATGTATTACCGGAATAACAGGATTCTTACCGGTTCATTATGAATTCCAGCACCAACAACAACCACATCAGCGGGGGTTTGGTCATGATTCTGTCGCCCTGGGACATGGCAATGGTCCAGCGTAGAACCAATAGAGACCAATTCTTCATTTAAAGCTTGCCCGATTTCCACGCACTTGTCGAAACTGTAATCTCGTGCCGCTGCTGCTCCAAGAACTTTCACAACTGCACACGGCAAATTAGCTACAGTACCGCATCTTCAATTTCAAGCGTACTCAGAAGATTCCCCGGTAGCCCTCTTCTCCCGACTTTCTTTGATTTACTCTTGCCAATTGCCACATCGTCAGTAGTTGCTAGAACCGTTATATTTCTACGAACGGATACCATGTCAGATAATTCTTAACCGCACTTCAATCACTAGAGATGCACTCACTTCGAGAACCCTCCAGCCAATGCCCGTTCAGCAGCGAGCCCAAAATGTAATTTGTCACCAGTGTAGTTAGTGATAAGCAAAATGGTTCCTTGATCAGAAGGCACAGCTGCGATAGCAGCGAGAATCTGTTTCATGCTAGGACTCGCAAAGATGTCTCCACATGCAACCGCTGAAAGCATACCATCTCCTACATATCCAGACCTAGGTTTAATTATTAGGACATTTGCTACTTGAGAATTCGGAAGAAATCAGGAAGAAGTCTCTCATGCACGTGTTTGGGACAGACATAACATACCAAGCAGGTTCATGACCGGAACCTCCACCTGAGATCAAAGATACCTTTGAAGGAGAATGATTCGAGTTTGTTACTACTCGATATTCCGGGATCAAAGCAAGATGGGGGTTTGCGGTTGTGAGGGCGGAGAGGTAGCGTGGGACGAGGGTGTTGACTGCTGTTTCCGAGAAATAGTGTTTGGTCGACATCTTGAGTTATTAAATCAGTTTCTTCTGCAGCGAGCTACTGGATCGGTGTAGATAGTTCTTTCTGTGATATGTGTTAATTATATATTCTGCAGCTTCTCATTTATCGGGGTAGTGGATGAATACCTCCGAACTTGGCACCCTTCAGTGGCAATATTGCACGTAGAACTACTACTCAAATAGACAAGACTACGACTATTTGTTTCAGCAGAATCTTCCCACCAGATGACGCTTTTGATTCCCAAAGACTAATAGATACAAATGTGTGATTTCGTGATTGAAGGGTAGGAATCGAGAGAGCTTTAAAGCCGCCATACAACCCACCCCCCACCCCCCCGTCAAACCCCGCATGTTGTTGTTTGCCGCCGGGAATCCCTCCGCCGCTCCAGACCATCCAAAAACCCCCCTTGACCCAAACAGGAATGCCGAGCGGGCTGACCAAGAACGCTTAGTGACAGAATTATCACTTACTACAAAGGAAATAAGATTCATCAGGAAAAAGGAGGGAGAATTGGGAAGAGAGGATATATCTCGGTTGGACTGGGATAAGGGAACCCTTGGTCATATAAGAATGGCTGGCGACTAACAGCAGCCACTCTGTCGAGCCTCAACTTGATTCAGCAGTTGGAGCCAGCAGAACATCAGAACAGCAGAACCGACCACATGGCTCAACTTGGCCCTAAGAGCCGTTTGGTGCGAAGCCGGAACCAGCGTTGCTAGGCATAGCTGAATGAGGAAACTCGAACCACCACGATAAAATAGAGTCCTGGTAATATAGTATGCGAAGAGGAAGAAGAAGAATACATGCAATGCTCTATTCTAACCAGTGCTACAACAGCTATTTCGTAGGCTAATATTGTAGTGAAGAATAATGTATTGAAGAAGCACGCTGTTGTCCCCCTCAAAGCACAAGCCCTTCGTTGTAGGTATATTGCACACCATGTGCAGACCGGTCCTTACTCTCCTTTCCAGCAATGTCCCCAACAAGCCACAAGCAAGAGTCCAGTCCACAAGTCACGCCTCCGCTGGTGATAATCCGCAGGCCCTTCTCTTCATTCACTTTGTTCACTACAAATCGTTCTTCCACCACCTTCGTACTGCCTTTCGTTGCAGCTATCTCCCGCAGTTGCGGATAGTAATTTGCATGCGTTGTCGCAACTAATCCATCCAAGACTCCGGCTGCCGCAATAAGCAAGCTTCCCGTACACACGCTCAACATTGTTCTCGTGCGACCGTCCTCCCGCTTGGGTAGGTTTACAAATGCCCGGATCAGGTCGATCGGCTCCTTTTCTCCTTCAACAATCGGTTGAGTACCGCCACCTGGGATGATCAGAACATCGTACTCTGCGAGCGACGCATACGCTTCCTCGAGAGGGATGTGGCGCTGAACAACAAGATTTTGGGTCGTACTGATGAATTCCGACGCAGCAGCTATACTATTGGAGAATATGTTGGCGCCTGATGCATATTTGGCGCCGGCGAGGATCTCCAATGGTCCAGCAAGGTCGAGAGTATCGAAATCGGGATGTAGGTGGTACAGAACTTTTAACGGCGTAGTAGACATGATTGGATAACTGAACTAATTTTTTTTCTTGCTTGACTGAAGGAATTAGAGAAGCTCGAGGAAGGAATTAAGGTTTTATATATATTCATATATAATGCATCTACGCTAACGCGAGCATATTGGGCTAGACATCGCGACTAAGACCTCGAATATATCATGTTCGGATTTCCCGGTGCTTTAATACTAGAGATTATTAGACTCAACATCTCTGAAGGATATACAGGCCAATAAATTTCCTCAAAGAAAAAGTTTATGCCACCGGCGGATGTATTGTCGAGACATTGTCTTGATGTGAAGAGGCTGGGTGACTAATATCGGATGTAGACAGTGGGGGAATTGGACAGTAACGTTCAGCCGTACTTCTCCACCAGCCCTGACTTTGCAAAACAGCTCAAATCATCTCACATGATCTTACTGTATTATATTATTAGTCTCTGCAGATTTGTCAAGTGACTCAAGTGCTTTAATTGACATCCCGGGGTTTCAACAGATGATATTGGGTGAGTGAGTGTCAGCTCTAACCCTCAAGATTGAAAGGGGTGCTACTGTTTATGTTCGCACTGCAAGTGCTTCATTATAACTTACCTAGTGCTCTTTTATCTCATCTATATAGGCAAGACTTAAGCAAAATTAGTCCATTGTGAATTCGATACGATTTCTATTCAAATTTTCAATAGGCTCTAGCAGATAAATTCCAGATTTTCCAACATAATCAGGGAGATTCTATCTATATCAGCTGACACAAGAGACTGGCACGTGAGATATGCCACAACCGTATCGCGTTTCACTCAAAGTGTTTTAACACATGTTCTACAAATACGAGGTTCCTGGAATTCATCATAGTCAGGGCTCATTGTTTTAAAGCTTACAATACTAGAATGGATGTACCCGCATCCATAGACTTGACTCGACAGTCGTTATGTGCTCGTTGTGAAACTCTGTACAACAGCTACGACTTCCTTGCACTCAACGAAAGAATCCCAGATACAGGGAAACATATCGTTTCACTGGGCAAGTTGACCGCTAGAACTGAATGCGCGTTGTGTAATTTGTTTTTTGAACAATCTCCGAGCTATAAGAGAAACCATCGACAGCATGTCAGACTGTTCGATCGCATCAGACAAACACATCTGAACCAAAAGAGAGTGGATTCTAAAAGCTTTCTCCCGGCTCGCTTCTTAACTGTGCTTCGTGAGAACTCAAGGCTCGAGTACGACTACTTGCTGGAAGATGAGATTACTCATGCTGGTGTTGTTGTCTATCTTCCATATAAGCAAACCAGTCCGCCTCTGCTCAACTTCATTGACCCTTCAAATGCAAACTGGGAACTTCTAGGTTCATTGATCAGTAATTGCCAAAAAGCTCATAGCCTGTGCAATCAAGTTGAGCATCGATATAGTCTTTCTCACATATACCTGATCAATTGTATTGATGAAACCATTGTTCGGGAGCACCCGAGCCAACGCTATCTAGCGCTTAGCTATGTCTGGGGCAGGCAGAGCTCTTTGGAAACTCCAGAAAGCCTTATGAGCTCGGCAAGTTGGCCTGAAAATAACTTCTCTTTTGACAAAGCCCCATTAACGATCCAGGATGCCATCCGAGCTGTACGGAACCTGGGGAAGAAGTATTTGTGGGTCGATAGATATTGTATCAACCAACGTGGAGACCAAGAAAAGATGATGATGCTTCGAAATATGGATCAGATCTATGAGAATGCTGAAGCAACACTTGTTGCACTGTACGGGGAGAGTGATAGCGCAGGCCTTCCCGGCGTATCCCGCATACCCAGAAAACCACAACCGCAACTTCACAGCACTCACGGCCGTCTTGTTTCTTCGTGGCCCCCGATCTCGGTCCTGATACAGAAGTCAAAGTGGGCAACTCGAGGTTGGACATACCAAGAAGCGAGACTATCGAGGCGGTGCCTGTTTTTCACAGAATGCCAGATATATTTTGTGTGTCTAGAGACAACAGGAAGCGAAGCTGTACCTTCAGATTCAACAAGCAACTTGATATCATCACTATTGAACTCTACATGTCTTGGGCCCGCTCTATTTGGGTCGACTAAGTCTCTGCTAAAGGAGTTTTGTCTCGACAGGCTAGTATTCACCCAAAGACAACTCACTTATGAGTCTGATGTACTTGACGCATTTCGAGGGATACTCAATCGTTCCAAAGTCATGAGCTTTTGGGGAGTGCCAATAACGCCTCCAAAAGCCGCAATGGATGCGCACACTGGATTCTCATTAGGTTTGTTATGGACTCGAAAACCCAAACGGGCTACTTCGAATCATTTGAAGTCCCCCAAAGATCCTCCACGAGTCCGTCGCATCGGCTTTCCATCCTGGAGTTGGATGAGTGTCACTGGAGAAATATTCAATGAGAATGGGCCGGGATCCAGCGCGAATTCTGTAAGATCCAAAGAAACCTCAGTTTTTGACAAATACCTCGCTGGTGATGAAAGCGTCTCGAAAATGAGTGGTGCTTTCATTCGGTTTCATGTCCAGACCGACGGTCAATGGGAACCTCTGCACGATGCCATTCAGAAACAGTGCACGAATACACTGCGTGAAGAATCTCCCAATCTCCTAGTCGAAGGAGACCTTGTCAGAGTGGTGAGATCTCCTTCCACTGATCGCTACCGAATCTCTGGACATTCAGACTTAGCTATTGAGTTTTCCGCTGCGTTTGATCTTGACCTGGATATGGCAACACATCCGCTGCATGATTATAGTCAACATGTTACTAGCAAAGAAGATGTGCAAGATGCTCTCATACTAGTTGAATGGAACGACTCCCAGAGAAAAACAAGAATAAGATTTGTCTTGATGCTACTGGTTTGGGATAATTTCGGTCGGGCGGGAAGAAGAGGTCTTCTTTCTGAGTACAGGAAGCAATACAGTGCTGAAGATATTAAGAGCATTCCGAGAACTCGAAAAACTTTCATACTGCACTGAAAGCATATTCAGTGCACGATCTACGATCAATGTAGAGGGCCGGCATAAAGTTCTTGAGCCGAACTTGTTCATCTTCATTGTTGGATCGAAACTAACTAATAATCATTTATAAATCTCACGTAACTAATCACGTCAAGTTGAGCGTGTTACGTCTCCATCTTCTATATTGCCTACAAACAGATTATCATGGTTGAACTTCAATCAATTTATTGAACAGACTGTCAGGCTTCAAGCCAGTATTAAAAGAACAGGTCCTCAATAGATATATGTGCTGTAAATCTCACACTTATGTACTGCGAATTTCATATTTATCCGAGATGTCAATCCGAGACGTCTAAGATCTCGAACCTGAGTTTCGACTCTACGCAAATTGAACTGCCGTACCACATGTGTAACCTAAGTTAGCCACCACCTTCGCTACCAGCGCTACCAGCGCTACAGTTTCCCAATGCATGGTTAACGTTGAACCAATCTCCGTTTGCAAGGGACAAAGAGCCCAATTCAGGCATATGCCGATAGTCAAGACTTTGCAGATGTACCCATGGCATGGCAGAATGCGGGGTGTCTGCATGGTCAGCTTCACAGAAAGTCTGGTAAGGGAATCCCTATTTAAACTGTGCTTCAGAAATATTTCTTTCTGCTGATAACCTTCTCCTACCGATTCATAAATCCCTTTCCTGCGATGGTTTTAACTTCCAAGTTGGTGGCTGCAATCCAATTGCTCAGCTTCGCGCCATTATGTGTGTCTTTTCCAACGAACGTCAAAAACACGGCCACGATCAAAAGATCCGCCTCCGAGCTCGCAGAATCCTATGACTATGTGGTAATAGGAGGTGGCCAAAGCGGGTTGGTTGTCGCGAATCGCTTGACTGAGGATCCCTCGAGTACGTATATACTAGGCTCATCAATAGCCTCCCGCCCCAAAGATCACGGCTAAAGCTTTCCTAGAAACGGTTTTGGTGATTGAGTATGGCCCCCTGGATAATGATGATCCATCAATCATCAACCCGCCCAAAGGCCTCTCTGTCGATCCCAGGTTTGCATACTCCCTACCATCAGTTCCGCAACCTGGACTTCATAACCGAAGCGTCACCTTGACCGCGGGAGCTGTTGTAGGGGGTGGAAGCGCGGTTAATGGCATGTTTTTTGATCGAGGGGCACGAGAAGATTATGAGAATTGGGAGAGGCTAGGAAATCCCGGCTGGGACTTTGACAGTTTGTTGCCATATTTCAAGAAAGTGAGTTTTTGTCTGTGACGAGGTAATGGGGATTGAACTTCGAAAACAGACGACTTATTGGTTTCTAGGCAACGAACTTTACAGCTCCATTGCCGGAAATTGAGGCTGGATGGAATGTTACTTATGATGTTGAAGCGTACGGAGACGGTCCAATTCAGGCCACATTCCCGGCTTTTCTGTGGCCAGGCCAGAGTATGTATCACTACTAAATCACCTTAACAATTTTTAAGGTTTCTAACTTGATTTGCAGAAAATCAACGAGATGCGTGGCTTGAACTCGGTGTCCAAACTTCTACCAAAGGCGCAAGTGGAGATGCATACGGATTCTTTTGGGTTCCCACTGTTGAGGACCCAGTACTTCGGACTCGTTCGTTTGCACGAACCGGCTATCATGACGTTTCAAAAACACGTCCCAACTACCATCTACTAATTGAACATAAAGTACTTAATATCTCGTTTTCCGAGGGTTTGGCTGCTGAAGGCGTATCATTCCAGCCTCGAAATGGAAGCCTTATTACAAAGGTAAAAGCAACACGGGAAGTAGTTCTAGCAGCCGGAGCAGTGCACTCACCACAGATCCTGCAAAGAAGTGGTGTTGGACCCCGAGCAGTATTGGAGAGCGCACAGATCCCTGTGAAGCTTGATCTGCCTGGAGTTGGACAAAACTTTCAAGACCATTCATACGGTCTCATATCAGCAACTTGTAATTATCCCCATTCTTTGATTTTATAGAATCTTTTGGATCGATTCTAATGCTGTTGAAATAAGATGAAAAAGATGCGGTCCCCAATCCGGGAATGTTGCAGACTGACCCAGTATTTATCGCCCAAGCCCAAGAATTATGGGACACGAACAGAACTGGTAAGTTCACTACCTATCCGTGACCCGCCTCTGCTTCGAAACTGATATTTGGTGTAGGACCGTATACCATAGCTGCAGGCACCAGCGTAGTTTTCCTCCCGCTGAGAACTATGACCGACAAATGGGCATCCATCTCCAACTCGCTGACCTCCCAAAATGCCCGTGACCATCTCCCTCCACAATACGAAGGCACATTATTGGCTGGATATCTTGCCCAGCGCGCCATTCTCAGTGAGCGCCTCGCCTCAGAGAAGTCTACGGTCATGGAGCATCCCTTCTCAGGCGGTGCAAGCGGCGTCTTCGTGCTTCAAAAACCGCTTTCTCGCGGCTCCCTAAATCTAGATCCCGCAAACCCATATGGTGAACCCATTGTCGATTTCCAAACCTTTCAAAACCCCACCGACGTCGCCATTCTGGTGGAGTCATTCCGTTATATGAGGAAGTGGATTGCGCAGCCCTCACTTCAGGCATTGGGCGCGCTTGAAAGCCAATCCACCGCCAATTTATTGAGCGACGCGGAGATTGTGGAGTTAATTCGGAGCACGGGAAGTTCAACTCTGGCCCATCCGTCGGGGACGAATGCGATGATGCCATTGGAACTTGGAGGTGTGGTTGATAGCGATCTGAAAGTTCACGGCGTGAAGCGCTTGACCATTATTGATGCGAGTATTATGCCGTTAATCCCAAGCACACATCTGTGTGCGACTGTGTACGCGATTGCGGAAAAGGTGAGGCCTCCTTTCAACCTTCCTCTAAGGAAATCTTCATGGAGCAAAGTGCTAACAAAAATTAGGCTGCGGATCTTATAAAAGCTCGTGCAGAGCTCTGAGCTTTATGGGTTTGAGAATAGACCATCGAGTGGAGGTCATTCGTTATTGGAGCTGAACATTACCGAGCAAGTAAACCATAGACTCCCACAATAATATGTCTCCTAGGCCAAAGCTATATATGTATTTGAACTGGTGTCTCTTGATTCCTGTTTTCCAATCTGAAGTTACACTAAAGTAAGACATTATATACAAATATGAATGACAGTCTCATTCTTTTAGTGACACATATCTTCTGCCTAGAAGCATGTTTAAATGTACACTCCAGCTATGTTCATGTGTTCACCGTGTACACTTGTTATCAATATGCATAGCTATAACACAAAATCCCAGCATGCGTATCGATAACGCTTCCAACCTCAGTTGCTGGCGCCAGCGTACCCATCTCCAACTGATCTTGTAGCGATGCCTCCTTTCCACTACGATGGGAGCTCTCCCCATTGTATTCGCGTAACCGGCCGGGTTTTGCATGTTGCCATTTCCACCACAGCCTATCCAGTTGAGCATGGTGCAAGAAGAACACAGGATCTACAAGCCAAGTAGTCAGTACCGGTCTGTCAACTCCAATTCTTGGAAACGAACCATTTGGTGCTGTATCGACCAAGAAGTCTCCGAGCACCGCATGCGGCATCGCCAAATGAGGGCCATGCTCCATGTTCAAGTTGAAGTCTTCGTATCGTGGCGTGGCCATCAGTTCGGCAATTGCATCTTTCGATACGCGCGCGCTGAAATATTTCGCCATATCCGCGGGCTGCTGCAGGCCACGGGAGAGACAATGTGGCTTTGATTCATCGCCATAGTAGAGTACGGAGAGGTTGGCAAAGGGACCGTCGGTGACACAGCGAGCGTCGTTGACAGTCTTTGGCTCTGAAGGATTGCCATCTCCGCCAAATCCCGTTGTGGAATCCCAGATCGGAGCTTTGGCGAGGTCGTGCACGTTGAGCTGCCAGTCGAAGAAGCTGCGATAGTGAGGCACCGGTCAGTTCTAGGACGAGTTGAAGGGGTCAGGGTTGAGTTTGGAGAAAGATTAACCCACACCAGAGAACCAGTATAGTTGCAGTGATTACGGAGTTGCGCTTCATAGATATGGAGGAAGTATCGGTGCCAGGCGAGGAAAGGGGCGGCGCGATGTGCTGGATAGAAAATATAGTATCAGCGAGTGCCTAAATCTAGGTCAGGACTACTCCTTACCGCTCTTGCCCACGTTGTTATGAAGCCATGGACTGCGGAAATGTTAGTTATGCTTTCGAAAGAAGTTGCCAGGGCCAAAATGAATGACTATGAGAGGTGTTGAGAGATGTCTTACTCACAAATCGTCGAACAGAGTTTGGTTACGGCCTACGATCGATGGAGTCTTGGTAAGGCAAACCACAGCGTTGAGGTATGCTAACTTTTCAGTAGTACTCAAGGTTCGCCATTCACGGCGAATTGAGGGGTTCTGGCACGATGATGATATTTCGGTGGACTCTTGTGCTTTTGAAGTCCTCATATATAATATAGTTGCAGGAATAGCAGCTATGGCAGCGATAACACCAACGTACAAGGCGATGGTAAGCCACGGTACACGCCTAGCGGATATCGTTCCATGGCTTACAGCTCGATCTTCTTCATGGAATTTCTCCCCATTGGTAGAATGGATTTCATCAGCATTTGTCTCGACGTAGCTTTCGGGATACGAGAGGAGCGGAAGTGCTTGGGCATTGCATTCGTTCTCCATCACTTTTCTGTTAATGTTACTGACCTCTCTCAACTTAATGAGAGGAGCTAATCATAGGGAAAGTAGGTTCAGTCTCTTTGGAGAGTCGGTAAAATTGGACTATATATCCGGATGAGTGTGGCCAAGTTGTGGTTCAACTTTAGATAAAATGCAATCAATGTTCTGCTGCGCTACGGTAGAAGATAAGCACGCACAATGGGATCAAATCATTTAGTGTAGATATGGAATTTGTTTTGGTTGGTCGCACCAACCTTGGAAGGCTACTTTACGTATTGTTAGTACCTAGGAATGTTGGTCCCATTTCCATTTTCACTGGTAGTTCTCTCACTCGGAAGCCGCTTTTGACGGCTGACAGATTACCGACGTAGCCAGAAGTGATGTACATAACCCGTGCAAGGATTCTTGGTAATTACTTGCGTTGTTTGAATTGCTACCAGGTTCTTAACAACGCCCTGCAAGGCTGTGCCCCCCCACCACCAACACACGCATATGGGTCGTATCTCTAGGCTAAAGATAGTTTAGTGTGTTGGTTCTGAGTGCCAGGTCTCCAATGGCTCAATTCCATATCCCACCCTCTAGCTTTCTCAGTTGTTGTGCTTCTCTTTACTTGAATTATCAAACTTAAAATAAAACTTTCAGTGATTTGGGAGAGCTCGACATCATGACTTCCAGAATTGCTGAACTTTCGTCTCAAATTTCCTCCTCCACGAAAAAGATTGAAGAATATCTCGCGGAAAATTCACTGCCATATCCCTCCTTCGATGAAGATGGGCCTGTGACGTTCGGCTTGTCAGCAGAAATGGAAGCCGCTCGTAGTGCTGTTCTAAATGCAACCGCCGAACTCCAGGCGTTATTAACAGGTCCAGATGCTCTTCTTCGACCTATAGTAAGCCTTATGTCCTATATCTTCACTTTGATACATCAAATACGTGAAATGAACAGAAAGAAACTGATATGTTCTTCAGTTGAATGGCACTAGTCTCGAGGCTATCTCCCGATATGATATGGCTCGAAAGGTTCCAGTAGGAGGCTCTATCACTTTCGAAGAACTAGCCACACAATGCGGTCTTTACGAGCCCGATGTACGCCGGATCATTCGGTATGCTATTGCACATCATTTTATTTTTCGTGAGCCAAGCAAGGGCGTTGTAGCTCATAGTGCTGCATCACGACGTCTTGTAGATGACCAGGGCGCCCGGGATGGTTTAGGCGTAATGTTTGATGATTGCTACCAGAGCTTTGGAAGGGTACGAAAGCTCTTCATCTCTCGTCATTGATTTGAAAATTTCTAACATCAAATAGACGGTAGAAGCTATGGAGAAATGGAAAGGACAAGAAATGGATCAAACGGTATTTTATCTCCCTGTCTTCAAGGAGCAAATTAGGGCAAATCTTGATTTATGTTTAGATTTGTGTAAATACAGAAGCTGATTGTTCTATAGGGATGGGCACTTTCACACGATGGCCAGTCACTTTTTCAGACTTTTGGCAAACAACCGGCCAAAGCCAAGCGTTTTGCTGGCTCTATGGCCAGCTTCAATGCCTCGCCAATGATGTCTCATAAACATATGGCTACGAACTATCCCTGGTTAGATTTAGGTTCAGCAACTGTTGTCGATTTGGGCGGCTCGCATGGCGAACTTTGCGTCGCTCTTGCACTCGCAGCCCCGAATTTGAAACTTATTGTGCAAGAGCTGCCACGGACAGTGCAAAGTGTCAACCAAGATGCGATTCCCTCTGCTGTTGCGTCGCGCGTTGAGTTCATGGAGCACGATTTCTTTAAACCGCAGCCTGTATGTGACACCCACCTACCTTAACTTTAACATTTCACCTATATGTGTCAAAATTCTAGTCCATGTTAGCTGTGGTTGAAGTTTTCTCCATTTCTTTGAGTCATATCCAATACTCATGAATGCTAAATTTTCTAAGATTATTGCGGCCGTTTATACATTCCGACAGATATTCCACAACTGGGCGGATGTCAACGTGATTAAAATCCTACGTTCTTTGGTCCCAGCTTTACGACATGACGCGCGGATCCTTGTGCATGACTTAATACTTCCAGATCCAGGCAAATTACCACTAAATCATGATCGACAAATTCGGTGCGTTAAAAGCCACCTTTCACAGTATATTATTGGGTGACAGTGCTAACAATGAGAAATAGAGCGATGGATATGTTGATGCTCTCCATATGTAATGCAAGAGAGCGCGACGAAGAGGATTGGCGGCAAGTTTTTAAAGAGGCAGACTCGCGTTTCGAAGTTCTACGTGTCTTCACGCCTAAAGGATCGGCTTTAGGAATCGTAGATGTGGTGTGGAAAGAGAAGTAATGTGATAGTTTTAGTTTGGGCGATGTCCCATCAAATGTCCTATCATTTTGATCTGGACATTATACTTAAATTTTGGAATGTTAATGACGATTGGTTGCAACATCATGCACTTAGCATCCACTTAACCGTAGAGAACATAACGTTTTGAGAGCAGTTGGTTTAGGGCAGCTTGCAACCGAGCTTCGTCTTCTCCTTTGGCTTCATTTCGGGCATGGAAAGGCTGCTGCTTATTTGGTATTCCGATTGGATATGGGCTAAGCGATTTATGTCACTATCAAAAACTACTAGGGGAAAAGGTGGTAATCTCAAAATAGAGCGCCTTCGGGTTTAGATAGCCTTATACTATGCGAGGATGCGTTCGAGTGCCGATCTGACAAAAGTTGATATTAGCTTTGGATGGTGATTCGATGTGGTTGGAGGGCGTAGAGGGAAAATCCAACAATTTCCCGATTTATTACCGCGGATATTTCATTAGCGGGTACTAGTCACATCCTGCATGTGATTGTGACTGCAGCTGTATTGCATATCATTACAACAATAAGCAAAATTCAAGAAGATACATGGGGGTTAAGAAACAAAGTCTTCAGACAAATCTACTCTAATAACATCTAGCTTCTATTAGTCATAGAGGTTACATCATTATAGCAAACCAGTTAAAACTTGATACTCTATATCAAGGCGAACGCAATGTGGCCTGATACTGCATGGGTATATATTCAACTCCAGGAAGAGACGTCATGCTGGGGTAAGCATATACCCTTAACATTGGAATGCAGTTGCAGGGGAACTAAACTTGGCAAAGATGCTTCAACGCATCAAGGCGAGCTTCCCGCCTGGGCAATGGATATCACCATTGTGCCTTTCCCCACAACCTTACCAACAACACATTAAACTCCCTGCGCCTTGTAGGTACATGGTATATACTCCACCCTGGCGCTATACCCTTGACTCGCCACCGTTTCCAGGGTTAGAAGAATATGATTGGTTAAGACAACAACACCATAGTGTGCTCAGCGGAGAATATACAAACGAATCGGGAGTAGTAAAATCCTGGTAGGCTGATCTGAGAGAAATCTGATCTACGTCAACTATGTTGTGTTAGTGTCTATTTTGGTTCCACATATATTGCTCCCTAACTTAGAAACTTTTCCAATGTTGCATCTGGCAATTGCCGTTGCAGATATAACATGAAGTACGAGTATCTGCAGATGATTATCTATCAACACCGACTAAAGCAGTCTCTACACCGAAGCTCAGCTCACAAGGATACTCTTCTGCGATGCGAGTGTCGCTTTAATTTATTGTGTCGGGCGCTTATGCAGTGGCACACACAAAGTACGCTGCGCCTCTATGTTACCACAAAATTTCATTGCGCTCCGTAGTCGCCATAATGACAATAGATCAGAATCATGGTAGCTACATATGTATTAACAATTTAACCAGCACTTTATTTAGAATTCGCTAACTAGTATACATTATTTTGATTTGCTCTCCATAATATCTTTGTAGGAAATTTAGGAATTACGATTCCGTTGGTCGCGCCTTTAGTGGTGGGTTGAATCCCACAGCTCGCTCTCGTGTCCAGCTATCCAGTGCATCCCAATCTACACAACTTCGCTCAGCTGCAGTCCTAGCCTCAGCTTTGGTTGAGTTAGGCCTCCACTCAAAGCTCCAAACACCAGTGCTGCCCGAGCACATAGTCGCAACACGCAGTGCTTCAAGACAATGTTCTAGGCGGCCGAAAGTTAGCTGAAATGCCTAGTTCCACTCTGATTTTTAACTTTGGCAGTAGTTGCGCAAATCCTTTGTCGGGGATAGTGACCAAACTTACCAATGTGCTTCTGTTCGCTAGCCCGCAGCTCTGGAGTGATGTTGGGATAAAAGTGGTCCTGATAAAGGAAGAAACGAATTCGGCGCTATGCAGAGTCATACTTAGGCGCTGAAAAGTCATGATTGGGCCCTTTGTGTACATACCAAACAATGTAGATCATGATAAACTCCAAGCGATGCGAGATAACCTCCGTCTAAAAGCTCGATGGCGGTGGATGGACTCTCACCAGCTTGAGCTAGCTCCTCATATGATGCTCGAATCATGACCGCTATGTATATGTGAGTTGAGGTGCGATAACCACTGTCTTCCAATTTTCAGACTCACGCTCAAGTAATCTTTCCCATGCTTTGGTCTGTTCTGTAGTTGGGTGACCATAGTATATCGCGGGTGCATGAGGATGAACCTTTTGGAGAGAGTAGCTCACAACGCTTTGTGCTGGTGCTGTAATAGATTTAGCAAGAGTTTGGAAAAATTACGAGTTTGAATGAAACTCACAATAAGTGAAATCTTGAGAATGACATGACTTTTTCATTGTTAGATGAGACAAGCCAAATCCAGTCGCCAAACCAAGAATTAATGTAGCAAGCGATAGAATACTGTTAAAGGCAGGTTCTCTGAACTCTGGAAGCTTTTTCTGCGAGATTAGATCTCCATTTACGAACACTGATTCATCATCGTCAGCTTCGGAAAGTAATCGATATTCTTTTGAGCCAGTTAATCGTAGATTTTTAACTTTGGAAAACATATTTGCTAAAGGATATAGGCTGTAAGATAGAAGACACCAAACTCTTCAAACAGTGTTTTGTAACAGGCATAAAGGTAACATAATCAAATGTTTTGGCTCACACGAAAGCTGAACTCTAAGAAAGCAACAAGATAGGGGGGAATTGCCTGATGCTCAAGGCTGAAGATCGACTGTCAGACAACCACAATCAAGGTACACTGGACTCCTTGCATTTAGTTCTGTACTAAATAGGCTGATAGTCAATCATGATCAACATACCAACAGTTGTGCCGTCGGAGTTATAGCCACAACAACTGCTCCGCCCATAACCCCTGTCGACCAGAGGACCTAGAAGGTTGGCATAAACATGTTGCCAGGACTGGATATATTGATACTTATAAAACCACACGGTCCGCTCTTGAAATTCAACCTCTATTTATCTCAATTCACTAAACTCTCGCCTCACATACAATTCAAATTCCTTCAAAGCGACACCAACATACCAACAGAGACCATGAAATTCTCTCGTCTTCTTAGCATCACCATATCTGCTGCCTTGAGCGGCTTGGCTATTGCTTCCCCAATTCCAGTCAATGGTGACTTCCCTACCACCACTATGAAATGCATTGCTAACTGTATGGAAGCTGCCGAAAATAGCTGCGCACTTGCTGACGCAGCTGCCGCTCCTGACGGAACCGTCAGTACTAGATGTTATTAATCAGCAGCAATACGTGAGTATCTGATCTCTAACTTCACAGGATAATCTAACATGACTAGAATGAAGTTACTCTACTTTCCATCATACTCTGATCACGATTGATGGAAATTTGGCAGGAAATAGTATTGTGAGACGAAGACAAAAAACATAAGGATGAAAACTGGGAGTGAATTTTGATATGTCTACGGTTTTATTTTCTTACACGGATACAAATAACTTTTTTGAATTATTTTACTTGAATAACGAAATTTATCTTCTGATTATTTCCATGAACCTCAACGGGTTTTGTGATATGACTGTCGCTTATGGCCCATTCTCTTAATTTGCTTCCCCATGCAATGACTTTGGAATACTTCCTGATCAAATCATCGCGTCGTGCAACGCGAACACACCGGATCATAGATATCTGACAGCTTAGTGTGCTATATCTTGCCCAGCAGATCCATTAAATGCACATGCTATAACATATTGAGACCGTCCATTGAAAGGGCAGAGTTTTTGATGATCATTGCCTCTTTCCAGTTCTTATAATTAGACAACATAGAAGATTAAACGAACCTATAATAGGTGGAACCGTAACTTCGTTGGACTCAGGCATATACGATGTTGGAATGTAGAGTACAGATGGGTGGGTGGTTGATAATTACGGAATACACCCGGTTAGGCTAGTCTGAGGCGAAGCGCGTCTGCTTCCATCGAAGAAGAAGACTACCCTTCATTGTACCATTCGCAGCAGGCTGTGAATGTCGGATCCTCATTTCTATGAAATGCCGGCCACGGCTTTGATTATCTGCATGTGATATAAATCTTTAACAATAGTTGAGAAATAATCACCCTCAATTAGATCCGAAGTGCCTGCAATTATCTTCTGAAGGTTAGACTACCACTAATCTATAATTTTCTTCGTATATATATTTAGAATTGATGGTAGCATACGAAATTTACCCGTATCTGTTGGTAACCGACCAGTAAAATTTGATATTCCCAGCTCACAAACTCAGCTAGACACTGGACATGAATCGATCGTAGAGTTTTACCTGTATCTAAATACTACCCTAGCATTTAGTGACGTCACAGTAAGTACACACGTACTATTCATATACTTTGTTTGCACGAGTCAGTATGATTTTGATATGCCGTGAAGTAATCCTTGACAAGTATCAATGTAAGCATGCGCCATGGGAGGTCAGAGAGAGCATCTTTTACAACTGACGCCACAGTAGTAAACTTTATGAACAAAAGCAATGACCTCATATGCGATAAAGGTTGTATAATAGTGCTAGAGATGCACCGATTCTCTGATTCTGATAACAGTGATGGCGCCGTCTTACTGCAGCAACGTCTTCAATCCCCTGCGTATATTTGTTCCGCCCCACGCATGCTTATTAGGCCCTATGTTTACAACACTACACGTTGTGTTGATCACTACTGTGTCTCAAATCAGCTTTTGGTTGGTACCTCCCTTCCATGGTTAATGGTTTGTTCCGGACTTCCCAAATCCATCGGAACTTAGGGTATATTAGATGTAAAGCTACGTCCTATACATTGATTGGTTTGATTCCAACAGAGTACCAACAAAATTTGCGAAGTAACGTTCATCTGTGGCAAACTTCGACGCGCAGGATTTAAATCAATGCATGCATATAAACAGATGGTACGCGTATATTTATTAGAGGGATCTTTTCTAGATTTTGATCGACAATCCACCCCACGAGTGCGCGAGTGCTCATGACCTTAACTATACCAGGGAAGTTCAGCCTTGGTTCAGCCCTCCTTTGGGTATTTATAAGTTCATCACCGAAGCTAGTTGATAGGAGTTCCTAATTGGCTGGCTAGACCAAATAATCTGGGCTGTGGATAAATGCCTTGCAATAGCATACGAAGTGCAGATTGCGTTGCTCTTACCCTGCCACTCCCCTCCGCTGTGGAACAGTTGCTTTACAGGGGATACCGATAGGCAGGGTGTTTCACCTAGCTAGTTGTTTGGCAGGCTTTGATGTCGCAGTCAGAGGTTGGAAGGGAAGTGAGATAGGCGCATACAAACGATGACCCGATGGAGTTTGCAACTAAGAGATACTTTCAGTGAGCAACGTACAAATACTTTTCGCGGTCACAATACAATATATTCAATTCATTATCAGCTCTATACTCTCAAGCTTCCATTTTATTTGAAATTATATTAGTTATTCTTTCAAAATGTCAGAGGATCCCAAATCCATAATTGCTGTCGGCGCCGCCATGCCCTCGCTTGGTATTGTGGCCGTTGCTCTGCGTTTCTATAGTCGCCGACAGATGAAGAGCCCTCTTCAAATCGACGACTGGATTCTTATCCCCGCTCTGATACTTACCATCGGAATGGGAGCCAGCCTAATAGCTGGTGTTCGCCTTCATGCTCTTGGCTACCCAACACCTTTCACTGGCGATCTTAATGATCCAATGGCACGGCTCACGCAAAAGAATGCGGCCATAACCATCACATCAAAGATAGAGTGGGCGCTACAACTTATGCAAATGATTCAATTGGGGTGTATCAAGCTCAGCTTCGTTTTCTTTTACCGTCGCATATTCTTGAGTAGGGTATCGACTACTTTTAATATTCTGACTTGGATCGTGATAGCAATTATTGCTGCTTGGATGACAGCATTCTTTTTTGCTTTGCTACTTGCCTGCAAAGCATATTCTGGCCAGTGGTCAGCTTGGTGGGGATCTGTAATCGATCTTTCCACCAAATGTGTCCAAACGGAGAAGCTAGAGACTGGGCTAGTGGTGTCCGACTTCTTGACTGATATGATTATTATTCTGATGCCGATACCAAATGTCAGTATTTTTGATCTGTGTCAAATGAAAAACTGACTGATTAAACCTTTAGATCTGGGCTTTGCATATGCCGACCAGCCGGAAGCTTGCTGTCACTGCTGTCTTTGCTCTGGGAATTGTGTAAGTCGTCTCTTGTAGAGGTTTCCAAACATTTGAGTTTTCCTAACAAAAGGTTTAGAGCGGTAGCCGCCTCTGTCGTGCGCATGAAATATTTCCTTGACGTGATACGGCTCGGATTCGATCCCAACGACGATGAGGACCTTGCAATAACAAGAAATCTTTACTGGTGTATGGTTGAGTCTGGGCTTGGTCTCCTGGCAGTCTGTCTTCCAACGCTACGTAGCCTCTTCATCCCACAGAACCAGGGTTGGCTTACAAGTGTTCGGAGTGTATTTTCGCTTCTTTCGCAACGCTCGCAACGTTCGCAATCTTCCGGCGTGGAAACAAGAAAATATGCCCGGGGTGCTGACGATGAATATGTTCATCTAGCTGGTGATGGCGTATCGGTTGGAAGATCGGAGGCGTATGGTATGCAAGAGCGAAAGCAAACAGTGGATTCACCGAGGGCATTGTACAAAGAAGGAGCATTTCAGCAGGTGTAGTTAGTCAGATAAGTTTGCAAATATTGGACGTAAACAGTAGTAGCAGGTTGCCAAATGAATTGCAGTATCTAAGTATCTTAGTCGCTATAGATTATCATTTGATGATATGTGGCACTGCTACATGGAACAGAGCCATATTTTTGCTGTTGAATAGATTTTGCGCATGTCCTCAAATTTTGAGCTTATCTGGAATGAATGTCGAACAAACTGTGCCGCACACTACACAACTATATATGCAAGGTATGTTGCACATCCCGATCTGTTATGATATATATATATTCTTAGCCTCAGCTCCAACCCAACCTTATCTTCATCTTCAACCACCTTCTTTTGAAAATCCGATCATCACAATGCTTACTCAGCCATTGTTAGCGGACGCAAATGATGCTAATCATGACAATATTGAAATTAACCCAGAATCTGCGGAGAAATCGAACTTCACCATGTTTTTCGACACCTTGCCATTGCGAAAGATCGTGTCATCTCTGAAAAACTTTTTTCATTCTCTCGGGCTTGTACTGCTTCCATCATTTCTCCATTTTCTCTTCACAGTTCCAGCTTCAAACCTTACCGCACCCAGTCTGAACTCGACTTACAGTAATGAGCTCGACTATCTAATTGGCGTCCGGGGATTTGCCTCAATCATCGTCTTTGTCTATCACTGGATGCACGGCTCATTCCACGAGACCATAGATTATGCCTACGGTGATAGAATAAACACTGGTTCCGAACCTTCCGAATTACATCATATGCATATCTATCAACTCCCGCTTCTTCGTGTTTGCTATGCCGCCGAAGCTATGGTTGCGCTTTTCTTTATTCTTTCGGGCTTCATTCTCTCCTATCAGCCAGCCCAACAAATGAGGGACCAAACGCCCATTGCAGCTTTATCAACCCATGCTTTCCGTCGTGCTCCTCGTCTGTTCCTGCCCGCTTTAGCAGCAACACTTTTGGCCTTTGTCTTATACCTCACGGACGCCATTACTCTCCCTACGAAGTCTAGTCACTCGATTCTAGGTCAAAAATCCAGGACGCTACTTGACTTCCTTTACAATCTCATAGTCAGCGGCATTTGGACTTGGGAAACCCGCCCAGGTCCCGACTGGGCTTTGCATCCCCATCTTTGGACTGTTCCCACCGAATGGCGCTGTAGTATGGCTCTTTTTGCTCTACTTCTTTCTACAGCCAGCCGGAAACCGTCCACACGCTTCGTTCTAGAGGTATGTGTCACTATGTGGTGTCTTGCTGCAGGCCGCTGGGATGTTGCACTTTTTACAGCTGGTGCAGCGTTAGCCGAACTTCGAGTAAAACATGAGGCGCAGGACTTGCCGATAAGTAGAAGTAGAAGGTCCCAGTCTGTCAAACGCATAACTCTTTGGGAATGGGTTTGTACCGCCACTCTTACTCTCACACTTTTGCTCGGATTGCTGCTTGCTGGATACCCGCGAGTGCCTCCCTCACCAAGTACACCGCTTTACGGTCTCTTGGCAGCAGTAGTAAATGGTCGTGAGGAGGGAAGACGGTTGTTCTATGCTCTAGGAGCGGTATTAATTTTACTATCATTGGACAGGCTCGAGCTTTTGCAGAAATTCTTCAGAAGCAGGGTAGCTCTATATTTTGGACGAATCTCGTATGCTTTATACCTAGTTCACGGGTTGCTGGTGAGATCCATAGGTCAGTGGGTGCTAAACACTGTGTGGAGAATAAGAATTGGGGGGGAGGACAACTATGGGAAAGGAGAAGGCTTGGGATTTAATGCTAAGTTTGGGCTGGCCAGCGCATTATTTATCCCAGTAGTTATTTGGGTAGCAGATCTATTTGAGCGAGGAGTAGAAAGAAGACTGGTGCGATGGACTAAGCAACTTTGACTAATACTTCAAAATGTTTGATATTGAAACTAGAATGCTCTGGAAGATTCATGCTTAAAACGAGTTTCGTGACTCTCTGAATTAAAGTGATAAGTGACTCTCCAAAAGAGCGGCTTCTGAGAACTATCACGTTAGCAATATAAGAACTATAGAGATATCCCTATCATAGTTTCTACTGGAGCAAAGATGAAAATTGAGTTATTAGACACCTTTCTTAAGTTAATATCTAGTTGAGAGAGCAAATCAGCACAAATGAACTGTATCTATTAGCTTGTTCTATATACTATGTGAAATAATATCTAGTAAAGTGAGATGATAGCCTTGTTATGTAATCAGATACGCAGAAGCAATGAAGTAAAGGATACTCCAATATATAGATTTATCCTTACTTGACACCACATTATAGCAGGAGGCAATGAGTCGACGTATGAGTATAACACGAAAATTCTGGAGACATGCTTACATGATCTGCTTGTACCACAAACTGTAACTTTGGTTACGAAAAAGACAATAATCTAGGACTGATAAGTGAGCTCATGGCATCCATTTCAAGCAAGAGCATTTAACAAAGAAGGTTACAAATCAAGCTGTCTCTGGTCCAACAAAATCAACAATAGTACAAGTGATAATTAGGATACCCCAGGTATGTGTAACAGCACGCTGCTTACATAAAATCAATCATTCGGATTCATTCAATTGACCTCATATTTCCCTATTTCCATTCTTCAATGTCTAGATTAAGCTTCATCAATATTTGGACCAAATTTACTTGATTATAATTTCTGTGATATTGAGCTTTAGTAAAGGTATATTACTGACCTCTTTCATTCTTCAGTGAATGAAAGGGAAGAGCTCATGTCATTTCGGCAAAATCCGTAAACTTCATTAAAAAATGTCGAATATCTCTTTCGACCTTCCACCCAGCTCAACCTCATTAACCGCTCTCCCATCCATAAACCCATTAACATATGCATCGCCAATAATGCCCCATCCACCACCACTACCTTCATTCCTTTCCCTCAATACAACAGGTACCGCACATCCTAAAAGCACAACGACTACGTCACCCACCTGAGCATACTCTGGTCCAATCGCAAACTGAACCTCGGGGGCATTTAGTACTGCAAGTGATCTATCCTTGCAGCGATGTGTGACACCAAGTATGTTCACCTCTGCCGCGTGTCTTCGATCATATAACAAATGCTCTTCCAATTCAATATCATCTAAGAGACGGAGAAACTTCTCTTCAGCTTTCAGCATCCGGTTATGTTGCACGACGATTTTCAGGTCAGTTAGTACTTCCTTAATCCATACCTTCCGTTCTTCCATGCCGATATTTATCTTGTATAAGCCACCCAACAAGACAAGGTCCAAAAGCCCCCCAGGCCCTCCGAGTTCAATGCCGCCGTATTTTGAGAAGGTAAGAAACCATTCTCTCAAAACTTCGTACACAAGCGAGAACTCATACTCATCCGCCACAAACGCAGGCATGGTTTTGCTGCTAACTTCAGTTATCGTTCCGATTCGAACAGCTCCTATGGACAGCATCTTACTTTCGCGAGAAATAGATATGTCCGGCTTGGTTGAACCTGCTGCCGAGACAAACAGCTCATTGTTCTTACTACCAATGATGGCGGATGAAAAGTCATCTATAACCGCACTACTACTAGGAAGAGAATAACTCTGGCACCATTCTGAAACTCGTGCCCTCTGGCGAGCCGGCGGTAATGCAAACTTGGGAACCCAAGATGGTAAACAAAGATCATCTTTAGCATAAATCGATGGTGTTGCGTAAACCTCGTGCTCCGATATGTTCTCTTCAGAAAGAATAGTGAACCCCATCTGTATAATTGTATTATGGTCCTTATTCTCGCAGATAACAAGAAGATCCTGCTCTTGTTCGAGAGCAAAGATAGTAGCTTCAAAAAGAACACTTGATGTATCCCATTGGTAATCAACTATAATGCTATCCTTGGCAGACCCGTTGCAAAGAGCCAATATTGCAAAGACCTTATCTCTAGGATCCGATGCGTCCTTTCTTCGATACTTGACCAGCGTGGCGCCCAGCTTTCTTAGCTCGCTCATCTCTGGTTCGCGGCTATGTCCAATCTCAACGACATTGGGTCCATCTTGCCATAGTCTCGCACTCATATGCCCTACTTCCGTCGATTGGAGCATATCAATAATTATCTGACTGCCATCCCACAAGAGCTTTTGCACTCTTTTTAAGTCTCTCCACTCGATGCTTTCAGATCCAGCAAAGAAAGTGGCATCTTGAGCAAATTTCAATTCCTGTAAGATCCAAACACGTCGCCAATAGTCCCTCCGGAACAGCCTTATGACTGCCCAAACCTCATCCACAATATCCTTGGAGCTACACCACGGTATCCAGCTTTCTGACAAGGTATCCTTGACACCATGTCTGAGCAACGAGCGGAAAAATTCAAATGCCATTCCAGAACGTTCGTACTCCTCGCCAAGCCAAACAACAGCCCTCTCCGCCTTCTCATAAACCAGTCTCATCTTTGAAACCTGGTGGTTCCGCTCGTTGATGTTAGACTGATCAATACAAATGGCATCGGCCCAAACAAACATGTATTTATTATGCTGAAAGATCATCCGCAAAGCTGCAGCGAGATTTCTCGTGACTTCAACATTGTGACCATCGACTAAGATAGTAGTAGTGAGATCTGAGTCGCCATGAAGATCAGACCAGGTATAACTGAGTGCATCATAGCGATATTTGTCTTTTTGCGGAAGACTATCGTTGATATCAAGAGAGAGATGGAACAGTACATAATTCGAATCGGCGCCAATTGTCGCAGGATCCCCGAGCCTGAGAAGGCGAATCTCATGCGTCGAAGGATCGAGTGACTTATAAGGGTACGTGTTCGCGGTGATCGTTTCGGTGATCTGGGCAGGCCGATTAAAGACCCGTCTGCTTAATTCCTTTTCGCGGCGTTGAGCAGAGTAGTATGCTTCGGACTCGGCGAGCGTCATAAAACGGCCCATAGTAACAGAGAGTTTGAAGGTTATCGGA
>Ga0247810_10000761_pt1 | contig 27124 bp, 26 predicted proteins | sample UWRJL119311C1_FD_179918 | JGI IMG/M metagenome (GOLD analysis project Ga0247810, IMG submission 179918) | Plant litter microbial communities from Arlington Agricultural Research Station in Wisconsin, United States - UWRJ-L119-311C-1 | ecosystem: Environmental > Terrestrial > Plant litter >... | reverse complement strand
GGTGAGTTGGGTGAAAGAGTGAGAGAGAGAGAGAGTGAGTGAACGGGTGAGTGTGAGTGTGAGTGAGTAAGTAGTAGTAGTAGAAAGGGAGGGAGGGGGATGGGACGGGAAGGGCGACTGCTACCACCACACTGTATCAGGCCAGGACCACCAACCAACAACAATACCTACCACACGTACGGTCCAGCCAGGCCAGTGAGGTACAGCACAGTACAGTACAGTATAGTAGAGTACTATAGCACCATAGTACCACAGTATAGGCGTACCGTTCCCCCCCCCGTCCTGGGCGACCCTGCACAAGTTTTAGCGATGGTGGTGTTGTTGATGGTGGTAGTGGTGGTGGTGCTCTTCTTCCGGTTACTGTTACTCGTTCCTCGTTACTATTGCTCGTTACTTGTTACCCGGGGCTGCTGGTGGTGTCGAGAAGGGCTGGGGCTGGGCGCGTACCACTTAAGCTTCTACCAGTATAGCGTGTAAATATAGACTTTGGAGCCCGCGCACGATCTAGGCGTCACCGACAGCACTACAGCACACTAGCACGCTTAGCCTGGAGAGGAGGGAGGGGGGGGGGATGTCGATATGATCAACTCCAAGCTCCAAGCAATTGGATTTCCATCATCTTTAACTTGAAAAAAAATAAAATAAAAAAATAATACCCCCGGTCTCTCCTGTCTATACTCTCGCGCTGGTCGTCCCAAGGGCATATCCTCCGAACAGATCTCCCGCCTCTCTCGATCCTTTCTTTTCTTTTCTTTTCTCATGCGAAATTAACCCAGATCGTCTGGCCCCCCCGTCCACTCCGTCTCCTCAACTAAACCCCATCCAGAAACAACAGATCGATCATCATAGGCACCATCTTCCGTCGTTGATTAGCTTGCAGAGGTCTCAAGATGATGTCTTGTCCGCATTATATAGCAATATATATACACTCAACCGTACCATCCTCCTGCTTTGCTGGAAGGCAGAGCGCGTACGAGCGAGCGGTTGGCACCTATTATTTTTGCCAAAAAGTACGACTAATAACCCCAATAGGCTTAAGGGCGTGCTCCTGGAAGGCTCCGAACTTGGTACGAGTCCAATAACCGGGGCTACGCCCCGATGACATGGTTCGATGTAAGGTTTGTCGCATGTCCTGCACCCACCGTGGACTACCCTTGCTCCCAAATCCGAACCCATGATGGCTCCAAGAGATTTTGACTTGGTTTCCCTTCAGGCCAGAGAGAGGGAGCAGCTGGATAGCTAGCGAGCCAGCTAATTTCCATCAACCTTCTTCAAAGGAAAATCAATTGCTTTCGCTCGCTGTGAGATGTTGGTGAAATTGGGTAAACAGCGTTTAGTGGATAATAAACACCTCGCTAGCGTAGCCGGTACGGAGGGGACATTGCAGAAATGCATTCGTTTCTTTTTCCCGCTTCTACCTGGACGTGCAGTCTCCGTAGTGGCCAATACCGATTATCTGGAAGAGCACAATTACAGACTACCGGTTTTGATACACGGAGCTTGCCTTCTCGTCTGTGCTGTTCCTGAAACCTGTGCTTCGTCTCTCTATCAGCGCGCTATCAGACGGCCCAGCTTCAATATTCTGGTTGCATGTCCATGCTACATGCAACTGACGGACCAGGCTGGTGGTCATCGGCGCACGGAGCAGGCGACAAACAAGCGATCTAGGTTGATCTTGTGCGAGGGACTATGGTAATTGCTTTTCAATTCGCATTTTCGTTTTTCTACCATCTCTCACTAAGAGTGCTCTATATCGCAGCCAGGGTTACTGCTCAGAAAAGCGATCTGTCTCAATTCAAGATGAAGATGCATCCTGCAATCGGTCAAAAAGCGAGCGGATGGATCCGGAAGGCAGTTTACACTTTGCGCCTATGCATATCCATCGCAGAGTCTTTTAGGGATTTAAGTTGCGAAGGGATAAACGACGGGGCAGCTTGTGCCACAACCGGCTAGTTCAATACTATGTGTCGAATAAATACGCAACCGGCTCTAGCTACTTCCAGGAAGCGACTCGTGGTTCACCTGAAGACTTGGGTGGGTGGTGGGTGGGTTCACTGGGTTGGTGGTGGAAGTAGTGCGTGCTAAGGAGGTTGGTAGGATGGAAGGTAACCGAGGGAGGGGGTTGAGGGAAAATGTAAGACACACCACCATCACGACGAACAGAAATCTGGTAAGGGATGCAGCCGCGGCCGTGCATTGGCCATATGGAGGCCCGGTGGTTTTTGGGCGTCTTTAAGCTCTGGGTCGGCGAGCTACTGGAACCCTGGAGCGCACCGGCTGGTGCTTGCAACACCGTAGAGTATTGTTGTCCCCAAGATCCCACTGGGTGGAATCTGGCGGGATCAACAAGTGAGATGGGGCTTGTGGCGTGGACAGGTTCAATCGTTACCGAGTGCGTGGTTGATATGGTTCGCGACCTCTACCGGAGATGCATTTGGGCAATGGTGATGGCGATAGCGATCGCGATAGTGACAGCTCGTCGAAACAACATCCCATGCCTACAGCGACAGTCGGTAGCGACATATCCCTTTCTCCTCCGACCTCCAGACTCGCCTTCTTCAGCTTGAGCCGGGAAATGTTGGTCTTGTTTAGGCCCAGGACCATAGCGTGGGATGCCTCTGGGATGTGATCTGTCTGCATGACACCAACCTTCTGATCAAAAACCATTCCATAAATAACGTTTTCCGGATGTGTTCCATAGTTCTCAAAACCTTTCCTTTTCAGCTCGAAAGCGTACCAGTGTTGGGAAGTGTTTGGTACTTGTTCCTTGCAGAATTACAGAGCTGTATGTAATTTGATCAGATCATCATCTACAAGGACCGCAGATTGCGAGCGACCGGTGTCTTCCTACAGTATACCTTCCGCATAAACAAGAAACATGGTGAGGATGAACAGCTAAACCTCGTCTACAGCTTAAGTTTTTGCCATTGGTGCGATTTCGCTCGGCGTCGTCAAATTTATCCCATTCGGGCTGGCCCTACTTGCTCCTGACAGGCCACCGCAATTCTAGACCGCTTTCTCCAGATTTGCAGGAGCACGGAGCAGGGGCCGGGGATAGCGATGGTTACACGGGTTCACGGCGTAGTACTTACAAACCTCGTGGCCCATGAGGTAAGTTACCGATGTACGGAGTAGGCAAGGGAAGACGAATATCAACATTTGCTCATGACGGCAAGAGCAAAAATCTCAACGCATGTGGGAGCAATAGCGCACGCCCTAGCCGCCCCTGATGGCATGGTATGTTGGTCGGATGTTCGTTGGGCACTGCCGTTGGAAATATGGTTTATCCGATGTGAGATGAGGCTCCCAAAATCGCCTACCCCAATACTGGACATTCAGTCCCAAGTCTCTCGGCACATTTTTCACGGGCTTGCCTTTTGGTACCAAATCCCCAGACCTGTGGCTGCACGCCTCGTTGTCGCTACACATTATCCGCCGTGCCGAATCTGCTAGAGCCCAAAGAGGAATGCATCTTCCCAGGCGTATTCTTCTACTTGCGGTGTCTTGTACGGAGCAGATGTTTCGTCGCAAAGCGGTATACTCGCGAACGAAGGATGATGAGATAGCGTAAGAAGCAGTAGCAGCTGCCCTAGACATCTGCGTAGACCGCTCAGTGATTCACCTGAGCTTGCTGTAATCAACCACCCTTCCCTGCATTGTCACACTGGCCAGATCCAATTAAAGAACAGTGTTACACGGCTCGGAGAATCCCAGTCTCGAGCACAAGCACACTGGATATTCCCCGATTAAGGTGGGGGGGGGAGCCTGCCGTGGTCATTCTCTTTGTCTGGTCTCCTTCATCAGCTCCGTGGAGTTGCATGTAAAATCCTGAACTGTAGAAATTTGCGCTCTCTGTCTTTATTTTCGGAGCCCCTGCGGGTCGGGATGACTGAACCATGGTATTATGCGTATTTTGGGACGGTAGGATCAAAGGGTTTTTATTACTGTATCATTCGCCCTTAATAACACCTCGTAATACCACGGCCCTGGTCCGTTCAGCGATCACTCAGCTTATTCTGATTTTATTTTCGGAACCCACATTGGCCTTGGCTTGCCTGCGAACCCATATCAAATTCTCCCAGCCTTTCGGGTGTGGCATCTTTTCCTCAACCTAGGGTGGAGCAGCTACTGTTGTGGCACCTGTGTTTGCGATGCCCTTTTGTTTGGTGTCTGTGAGACAGCATTTTGCATCCCCGTTGAGGGACTTCTGGAATCCTGTGGGGTGCGGTTGAAGAAAGCTCGCGTTAATTACTCGATGCAAGAAAGATTACACAGATGCTCAAGGAATATAGGGTATGCACTTGGGTAACATGTAGTAATGCGGTGAGGTACCAGTCCAGCAGGTCATACCCGCTCGTGGTCATACTCTCTCGTAGTAAGCACTGTGGCGTGGCAGGTTTAGGACGGTCAACTATCATAAGAGCCGCAGGTTATTCGCGAGTTCGAGAGCGGCATATTCCAGGATCCAACGCTCGTAGTTAGTTGCATTCGGTGCATTCATTTGTTGAGGGGAAGGGGTGTAGAATTCCCAAGCTCCAAAAATCTCTCTCACTGCAGCGCTTTGGAATTCTGCACTCCACCCCCCGGGTGATTTCTTGGGCTGACATTTCCAGCACTGAAGTGTCAAAGCGAACCTTGAAAACCTTGATCCAGATAAGATTCAGCCATAAGCATCTTCGGAACGACCCCTTTTGCAGTTTTGGCTAATATGAGGGATCCCGAAAAATGCTTCCTACAGATGTAACCACACAGGTCTAAGAATAGCATAACAACTAAACAAGTATGTACCCATCACTGTATCTTTCTCAGACAAGTAATCGGTATTGTGCCGGTAGAGAGCTCCTTGGTGTCGTGGTATCCTGATGGCTCATTTCGGAAGATGTTACTGCACGCCGACGGCAGGGTAATTGCCAGTGCTTTCGCAAAGTTTAACAAACAGATATCATTTGGGTTTCAGTGCCAAGAAAGAGTCTTTTCTTTTGCATATCTTCCATCCCTTCGCTTCTCGAGGACGGGATACCCATAGATGAGTAATCTGCACGTCGCTTCCCAAGCCAAATAGAGAAAGCCTTGCAGCTAGGAGTTATGAGGTTACACGTCCTAGCGTGGGATGATTCTTTCGAATTTACTTTTTGTGAACTCTGGTTGTACAAAATACGGCGAGGGTTTATAGGAAACTTATTTGGGAGCATAACCCCCAAGCAGCAAAAGAAAGCAATTAGGCCAACCATCTAGGTTGCTAGGAGAGTATCGACATACGCACGTAACTCTTCTTTCCAGCGGGGAGTGATATCGTCATGCTTTGAGCATTATCTCTCTTGGTTCCCATAGAACCATGTATCAGCTTTAAAATGCAAAGTCAAATTTGGAATTATCTGGCACTTCATGAGAAATCCGCAGCCACATCGATGGAAATCACGATAAACGTCCCATCGTTCCGAGCATGATCTGTATCATAGGACATGCCTCGATATAGCAACCCTGGTTGCTATGTCTTTCCAAGGCCGTGGAGTTGTGAACGCCATGCAAGCCATCGGTCGTCAGCCCGAACAGCCCAATCCAGCCTCAGAACCTTTGACGCTGCGGGTTCTCGACAGCCAAGCGTCAAATGGAAGGATTAGAAGAAAAGAGGGTTCCAGATACCATGAGATGAGCACGAGGTAGGAAGTGAAAAAAAGGGGACCTCAAAAGGAATTTCCTCTGGTCGGAAGGGCCGCGAACTTTCCTGCTTCCAAATGACCTATAGGTTTGTTCCCCTTACCAACCTCGCTGATCGACAGAGCATCTTGTCCTCTCCTTGCCATTTCCAGCATACCAAGATCCTTCTTTTAACCGCTTGAAGGAAGGTTCTTCGCGGGAGGAGCTGTGCAACTTCCCGTCGTATATAGAATTTGCTAGACAATCACACTATTTGATTAAAGCACCAACTTAGACCATCACTGTCAACTGAACCCATGCTTTTGCAATTAAAAGTAAATGATGGTACAAGAGCGGGTTCCTTAAAGGACGTGATAGCCAAATTTCAATTTAACTTGACTTCGTTAGCCGGATTGGGTTGATTAGTGAAAGTGAATGCACACATATTTGCTCTTTGGACATCGCTCGAAACTCTGTTTCTCCTTGCCATGCTAGACACACAGCTAGACACACAGGAACTGTAATTGAAAAGATTATTTTGGGGTGAATGTTATGAAGTGAATGAGGGTGACTTAGGTTCCCACACAAACTCAACGCAGATGGTTGGAAGCAAAATGCACCTTCCGCAAAAACGAACTGCGAAGCACAATCACCTTTCCTCTTTGTGCGTGGTGACAAGTTGGTAAATGAATGAAGGCTGCGAGCGTACTCGACAGCACCTTAGATCTTTAATTGTTACGTGTTACATGAGTATTTGACATCGCTGAGTACACTCTTATCCAAAAGCGAGACATGTTCTTACTCCAAATCTGCCCTATGACTTCTCCTGGTACTGTTCTGGCCCAACCATCAACTCTGGTTTCACAAGCTTATCGAAATCTTCTTCGCTTAAGGCCTTCAACTCCATCGCGGACTCCTTCAATGTCAACCCCTTCTTGTGGGCATTCTTTGCGACTTTGCTGGCCATATCGTAACCGATCTTAGGATTTAGACATGTAACCAGCATCAATGACTCGTTTACGATAGAGGAAATCTTATCCTCGTTCGCAGTAAGGCCTACAACCAAATTTTTCTCGAAGCTGCGCATTCCGTCACTGAGAATTCTAATGCTGTGTAGCAGATTTCGAATCATCAGGGGCTTGAAGACGTTCAACTGGAAGTGGCCGTTCATTCCACCAATAGTAGTAGCTGCATCATTCCCGATAACCTGTGCGCAAACCATGGTTAAAGCTTCGGCTTGTGTAGGGTTGACCTTGCCAGGCATAATAGAGCTTCCAGGCTCGTTTTCAGGTAGGGATAGTTCTCCTAAACCACATCGAGGACCTGACCCTTCCATTCTAATGTTATGAGCGATGGAGAAAAGAGAAGAGGCCAGCGTCTTGAGAGAACCCGATGCTTGGACGATCGCATCATGAGCAGCCAACGCTTCAAACTTGTTTGGGGCAGTTATGAATTCTGTGCCGGTCATTCTGGTCACTTCTTCAGCTATGGCTTCCGCAAATCCTATATAGGTGTTGATTCCAGTTCCTACAGCCGTTCCTCCCTGGGCTAAAAGGCGAAGGTCTGGTAAAGAGGACTCAACTCTTCTGATGCCATAATCAAGCTGGGCTACATATCCGGAGAATTCCTGAGCAAGAGTAAGAGGTGTAGCATCTTGCAGATGTGTACGACCAATCTTAATGATATTTTTGGCTTCAAAATCGTCAACCTTGACCTGTAAAGCATCCCGAAGTGACTTAATCGCGGGTATAAGTTCGTTTTCAATCTCGAGCACTGCGGCAATGTGCATAACGGTAGGGAAGGTGTCGTTAGAGGATGCGCTCATGTTAACGTGATCGTTTGGATGGACCGGCTTCTTGCTACCCATCTTCCCACCAAGTATTTCAATTGCTCGGTTAGAGATGACTTCATTCGCATTCATATTGGATTGTGTTCCTGAGCCAGTCTGCCATACAACGAGGGGAAAGTGGTCGAGGAGCTTGAGATCTGCGACTTCTGCGGCTGCTTGCTGAATAGCTTTGCCAACCTCTGGAGCGAGTCCATATTTCATATTGACAGTTGCTGCTGCTCCCTTGAGGATTCCGAATGCCTTAATGATTGGAGGCGGCATGCGGTCCTGGGGCTGATTGATCTTGAAGTTCTCTAGAGAACGTTCCGTTTGTGCTCCCCAGTACTTGTCCGCAGGTACCTGCACCTCTCCAAACGCATCAGTTTCCGCTCTTGTTGCCATGTTGTAAGGTGTTGGGTGGAATTGTCGGTGCTGTTGTGACGATTTGGATACAACGGAGGTCGGTGTAGAGTAGATTGATCGAGATTCTTGAAGAACAGGTCTGCTTCGAGTTATTTTCGTACAGGTGTTATTGCGAGATGATATCGAGAAGAAAGCGCGAGATGTTGTAGCCGTCGGGCCAGCAGCATTAGCAGCTGATTTCGGGAAGCGTACTCCTCGTACCACAGATGTCCGAAGCATTGTGCAAGTTGTTTTGATATACAAATATTAGCTACACCAAAAGCAAACCGAATTTTCTAAATATGTACAAACACAATTCGATAATGATACCCTCAGGGCGAATATGCTAAGTGATAGATGAGCACAATGTAGTGAGGTATAGCTAGTTTTACTACGACTTTCTAATCCGATTTTATTTTTGAAACTAGAAAGGCTGCGGCCGAAGCCGGCAGGCACGGTAAAACCCGGAAGCATGGAAGCCAAGATATTTTCGCTTAGAACATAGGGGTGTACTTACTCTTCGGTTCGTTCAAACCACTTCCTCAACTACCATTGCTCCCAATACACTGATCGATGTTAATTTCTGGCTCTAAAGCTTCGCAGGTAGCATAAAAGAACCAACCTAGTCTGAGAGACGTGCGAGATAAGCTCATGCACAACGCCAACAAATCGAAGGACAACGTTATTTATTAGATGGAACCTTTCGCCTGTTATAGATGTATAGAGTCGATTTCATCGTATATATAATATAATCCAATGGAATGCGAAGATTACTAGACCACTGTAAAGCGAAACTTGTGTCTGCTTGACATTATCAGCGAAGGTCTAGATCATCAGATATAAGTGACTCGGGATTTAGGATGATTTGGTTAAACAGGGAAGGACGGCAGATCTGGTTGTCTTTTGGGACATTCTAGGGATCCAAAATACTAAGTAGAAATATTGATTAGAGAAGGGGTTGCTGATTGAAGAGATCGGAGTCCAATTGATAGCAAGTGCCTCATATATTTACGGAAGATTAGATAAGTCGAGGGTTATGTGATACTAGAAGCGGAATGTACTAGATATAGTAACTTGCTCAGAAGACCTTCAGACGGATTTATCCTCTGCCAGCATTTCGACTTTTGCTGACGCAGTTCGATCAATCCGTACCTGGCTACATGATTATGGATCTCAAAGAATTAGAATTTCTTGTCCTGGAAGGTTTTGAGTCGTCATGCACGTTTCGATTATCTTCACTTCAAGATTACAAAGAGTGGAAGCGGCGTTGTTATCAAATCCTACGTTCCTGAAATTTAATGTTACGACAGGTTTGCCCTAGATAAATTTGTTGTCCTGAACTACCAGCAATTATATATCTTCAAAAATAAATGTGATGGTCTTGTAATCTATCTTCTAGATCACCTTCTCCCTTAGAAACCAGCAAAAGTACAATTCGTCAAAATTTTGCGACATATTAGAATACGTTTGTTTAATGGGTATAGAAGTGGAAATGGTATAAGCGTCGCTTACCCGTTTCAAACAGTCAATTACGCAGGTCCGAAACAAGTTGAGCTTAAGCTTCAGCATTGCTCACTGTTTCAAACTCCATGTTTTTCTGGGACTGCACATTGTTGTAAATATGATGTTTCTGCATTTTTCTATATCGAAAGGGCTTATCTTGTGTGTGGTTCTCTTTGTAAAAACGGGAGAACTACCGGACTACGATTCAGGGGAAGAAAGAACCTCATCGGGCAATATCCCGATTGCTAGTTGAGGCAACTTCAATTAGCAGGGGAATGCGATATTCCTCTCCACTTGTCTAACCGAAAACTGGCCCCCTAGCAAAAAGCTTGTGCGTGCTCTCTCGAAAGTGGGTTGTTGGAGGTGGGTAAAGACTACCCGGCCGGTAGCCGGCTAGTAATGACGAGCGACAATTTTATTTTCGCCGCAGCATTTAGATATTTCATCTCAACCATAGTATCAAACAGAGTTGAGACTGCGTCTTGCAGAAATGAATGTCAAAGAGTGCTACACTTCGTCGTCAAGGCATCAGCAATATTAGAGCGTAAACAGCCCCCACTCTCAGAAATCGAATCTTAAGAGACAGCTCTACAATTAAGCCAGTATGGAGGAAAAACACGATGGAAGCACTCTGGCGCCCACAGATAGATCGGAGTCTGAGTCCTTGTCTCGAACGAAAGAATTTGAGCCAATAGCCACATCTGCTAAGCCCAGTAATCGCCCGGGTTCGCAATCGCTCAACAGGACTACGTCTCTTCAGAATATTGCCAGAACAAGATCACAGAACGGATATGGCTGTGACGATGAAGAGACTGATGACCTAGAGCAGGCTACTTCTCGGGATCCTTTTGAGGTGAAATGGGATGGAGAGAATGATCCTATGAACCCGAGAAGTTGGAAAACATCTCGGAAATGGATTGTGGTTATCATAGTTTCAGCCAGCTCCATTTGTGTGTAAGTTTTGGGTTTTAATTCGCCTTCTCGTCTCAGGGGGTTTTATTGCTTGTATGAGCAATGATGTAACTTTATCTTTCCACTTCTAAATTGTTATGTGCATGAGTGACGGATTATTCTATTTCATGGACTATTTTAACATTTCCCAGAACATGCACTTCGTCTATATACACTTCTACATATAAACAGATCACCAAGGAGTTCGACTGTACGCGACTTGTAGCAACCGTTGGACTATCGCTTTTCATTTTCGGTCTTGGGGTCGGCCCTATGATGCTAGGTCCTCTATCGTAAGTATGCTAATACTTTAAATGTCACTTAACTGATTTGTCTTAGTGAGTTTTATGGCCGGAGACCAATCTATATTACTTCATTCACCTTCTTCTTAATCTGGCAGATCCCATCGGCTGTTGCCAAAAATATTGCAACTATGCTGGTAGCAAGATTTTTCGACGGTCTGTCAGGCAGTGCATTTCTATCTGTAGCTGGAGGAACCGTTGGCGATTTGTTTAAACGAGAGGACTTGCAACTGCCCATGATGATATATACAGCGTCTCCCTTTCTTGGTCCGGCAATCGGGCCGTTGTTTGGAGGATTCATTAACCAGTACACAACTTGGCGCTGGACGTTTTACCTCTTGCTCATCTGGACCGGCGTCAACCTCGCCATGATAATTTTCCTTGTTCCTGAGACGTATCATCCAGTGCTACTACGCCTCAAAGCACGTAAACTTCGCGCCGAGACTGGCGAGGAGAGATGGAAGGCACCAATGGAGCGCACCAAAAAATCCATTCCGCGCACTATTGGCCTATCATTGCTTCGCCCATTTCAGTTGCTACTCTTGGAGCCTATGGTCAGCAATCTCTGCCTCTTTTCAGCAATTCTATTAGGCATACTTTATCTATTCTTTGGAGCTTTCCCTCTTATCTTCCAAAAGAACCATGGGTTTACAGTCTCTCAGGTTGGTTTGACCTTTCTTGGACTGTTGGTAGGAATGATTGCAGGCGTATCAACCGACCCCTGGTGGCATAAAAACTACGCTCGCTTGATTAAGCAAAGAGAAGAAAGAACAGGGGAAGTTGGAGGGAGCGAGCCAGAGTATCGTTTGCCGCCCGCTATTGCTGGTGCTCCGCTCGTAACTATAGGTCTTTTCATGTTTGGCTGGACATCATACGCTTCGATCCACTGGATTGTTCCTATTATTGGATCTTCTATATTTGGAATGGGGTACGTACAATCATCTCTTTAAAATCGATCCATAATCTACTAGACTGGCTATTGGCATCAAGCAATTGTCAAGCGGCGGTAGACTTGTAGCCTTACTACTAGGTTTGAACAACCAAGTGATTCTGGCAAATTGTTCAGATCAAACAGTCTCCTTGATCTGGTACTCGCCCGTGGCTGGAATGGCCTAAAGAACATTCACCGCCATTGCCTGTGATGATTAAGGCATGGAACAGATGCATTAATCGTCATACAAAGGTCTATCGAGTCGTGGCTAACCGTTGGGGAACATTAGGGTTTTACTCGTATTCAGCGGCATATTCACTTTCCTCGTTGATGCATATCCTCTTTATGCAGCCAGTAGCTTGGCTGCCAATAGTTTTGCGAGGAGCAGTTTTGGAGGTAAGAACTTCTGCACACTACACGTTATACGTCACTAATGTACTACCTGTAGCTATCTTCCCGTTATTTGGAGGTGCGTCAGGCCAGGCGCTTCCCCCAATCCTCTCTCATTGCAGAAGCTGACAATTTCCCAAGTTCAAATGTATCAAGCTCTTGGCGAGCAATGGGCTACCTCTGTCCTAGGCTTTCTTACCCTTGCGATGATGCCTTTTCCATATATTTTCTTCAAGTATGGAAAGAAGATTCGGGGCAGGAGTCGTTTTGCAGCACCTTAACGACATGTAGTAATTACTGGACTTGAAACTTATAATCTGTCTCGGGAGAAAAATCTTCCCTGGGTTGAAAAATCGTGGCATCAAGTCCATCTCGAAGAGGCAGCTCCCAAACTTCAGGGAAGGTGCCAGCATGGCAGTCGCCGACCTGTACTTGTGCAATACTAATGTATGTCTGGGAATATATTAATGCAAAGGATATTGAAAGCAGATAGATCCCGTGAAGCTAGTCCAATGCTTTTAGTTGCACAGCATCTGTTCCCAGCTAATCATGGCGATGCTAATGGAAGATACTGGATGACGCATACTCATGCTTGCTTCTGCTGGCACTTATATGAAACGTAGAACGTGACTATTTCCATCTAGGAGCACAGATGAAGTGCTCCCACATAAAACAGAGGTGTAATTGCCTCACCAAGTCAGCTCCATCCTTTATACCGAGATGCCGAACAGCAAAATGTAGCGCTGACCCCATTCCGAAAGAAGATGCCGGACATGTGCTCTCTTGTGTAGTTATTCCTACCTATCTTTGCGCCTCGTACGCGTGGTTATTGTATGTCTGTCTAGCCCAAGGCAGTGAGCGGACTCTAGAACCGATCACCGAAATCAAGCATTAAGCATGTGTCTGGGAATAGTGCGAGGCCAGCTTTAGAGTTAAAATTTCCATCTCGTGCTGCGTCAAAATGCTGGTACCGATGGCCCGTGAACCCATGCATCAGCAGCTACAGGCCAAGAAACCCGTCCTGGGCAGCCCCAGCTCTTTCGCCAAACTTTACTTCCACAGAACGAACTACCCACCTCCACATGCCTCTTCTCCTTTCCTACTCCGGCATTGTGACAATCTCCAGGCGTTGCATAACCTCAATAACGTTACTGCCACGCGCAGGCATACACCTCAACTCTGCTGCCGTTGGTCTTGCTTACCAATTCGATAGCGTCATTGAGCTGCTGCAGCTTTTCAACGTCAACCCCGCTGAACTCCCGGATTTACGGCTTCTCCACTCTACTGCACATCTTGGGATCTTGTCACGCAGCTTCACTTCCCGGCGCTCAGAGATTTCTTGTCTTGAACCGTCGCAGGAATTCACCATTCCGTACAATACGTCGGGGCGATATTTGGGCACCAATGCTACCAGTTGAACGGATACCTGCAGATGAGATTGGTTACACAACAGACCATTGGAAGAGGAATTCCCAATTGCGAACTTGCTAGCGAAGACAGCAACCAGGAATAAGCGCATGATTCCTCATTACTGCTAGGACTGAAAGACAAGCTCTTAGGATTGGCTGTGCATACCTGGTGGCAGACGGTGGTTGTACCAAACAAGACGAGCGCAAACCGCCAGAGCTGGAACATATTGGAAGTCAGAAATTAGTAGCAGTCATACAGAGTCCTCATTCGCGGACAAGATACATGCGAACTCGTGTGCGTATGCGGATAGGCACGCGGCGAAACGTGGTGAGCATTGGAAATTGCGGATAACTGCCTGGATAACACATTACATTCACCTGTATCGAATCGCTCGACTATCAGGGATAGATTACTGTAGCCCCAACCGCGCGTAGCACTGGATTGGTGGTTTACTGATACGCGAGTGGAAAGAGGGTTAAGGGTCATTGTGCAGAATTGGTACGCCTGGCGGTTCACGGCACCCAGTCTCCCTCTTTGTACAACCAAGCTCCTGCGACCGGGCACTTTGTTTAGCGAGCCATACTGTGGCTACTATTGATTCTGGTGTGGTTTCGCAAGGAGGGGCTGATTTGGGCAAAAGCACCCAGGTGGATATAAGACACGATGTCGGGAGATACTGAAGTCGACGAACATGAGGTCTCGGATGGTGCTTCGGATAACGAATATAGCGACCATGATCAAGACATAGGGAAGGAAGACGATGATAATACAGACATGGCCGAACAAAAGTTCATACCAGAGTCTGATGAAAATAGAACAGCTGTGGAATCAACGGTATCCACTAAGCCGAAGTTGGATCCAAAAGACCCATTGAGGCCAAGGAGGAAGAAGGCCAGAAGAGCTTGTTTTGCGTGCCAAAGAGCTCACTTAACATGTGGTAAGTTTAATTTCCTTGAAGCTCGTATGCATCCATAGCAGTGAATTTTGTTCGGTGTTAGATGCATGTCACTGCTCTATTTGCATACTAACTCTACTGCGGGATTGGCAACACATATCTAATGGAACTAGGGGATGAGCGCCCTTGTCAACGTTGTATTAAGAGAGGCCTCGCAGATGCTTGTCAAGATGGGGTGAGAAAGAAGGCCAAATACCTACATGATGCGCCGCCAGAAGCTTTGAGACCGGTCCTAGGTCCGAACTTCAACCAAGGGAACAACAGTCGACCCAATAATGTCCCATCATCCATCAGTACTTCGGTAGCAGATACTTTACCTCCCGGCGTGTTTTTCTCGCAATCTGATTCCTCTCCTTCATATCCAATATTTTCTCCAAATGAACAAACTCAAATGCCTCCGCCAGTGCAAAGTAGACGTTCATACAACAGCCAACAGTCGCCACTGTCACCTAATTTTACGCATCCCGTTAACATGCATAGCTCTATACAAGGACTATCGGTACCTCAAGCTTCAAGTGATGTACAAAATTCATTTGGTGCGGCTATGTTCGATCCTAGCAACCCGGCTCTGTTTAACTTCGACCTTGAGGGACTGAACTTTGGTAACCACTATGGCGCTTTGGAGTTTGGAATGCTGGGGCACATGTCCTCCGGCGCAGCGGAAACACCTCCGAAAGACAATACTGGATCCATATCCTCTCAGAGTATGGGTGATGTGAGTTTTAACAGTGGAGTATTTGGGCCAAACATATCCTCTTATGGCCCAATGTACTCGCAAGATATGCTCGCAGAGTTCTCTGGTCTTGATCAACAAGCCACCTCTGGTAACATCTTTACGAATAATGCCCACCATGGACTCCCCCATGCATACGCCATAGCTACGAATACTACCAACAGTGGCCACAGCCCTAGTACAGATAATAGTCCATCCGCGTCAGGAATGGGATTTGATAGCTCTCCGAGCGCTTTCACTCCTTCTGTAAATACGCACGCCCAATCTTCAAATCATCGAGCCAAAAGACAAGATACGAAGTCCGGCCCAATTTCTAAGATCGGTCCAACTTCAGTCCTTGGAAAGAGAGCTCGCGATCCTTCCTCTATCTATGAAACCGTCAACGAACCTTACTCATACACAACAGGGTTTCACAGCTTAACAGCCTTCTTACAGAGGCGGTTTTCAGCTAACAAAACGCTCCGAATAGCGAAGTCTCTAGCCTCCATCCGCCCATCTTTCATCTCAAGTACTAAGCGTCTAAACCGTCAAGATTTGGTTTTTATGGAGAAATGCTTCCAGCGGACGCTCTTTGAATACGAGGACTTTATGTTGAATTGCTGCACGCCAACTCTTGTATGTCGACGAACGGGTGAAGTTGCGGCTGTCAATAAGGAATTCACCCTTCTTACCGGATGGAAGAAAGATGTTCTTCTTGGGAAGGAAACAAATCTTAATGTCAACAACGGTAACTCGGACGGTGACCAAGGGACTTCGAGTGGTGGAAACACTGGTCGCGCAGGCCTTACAACCCCACGAATTAGAACCCTGAACATGGCATCTGCTCAGGGTAACGACGCCAGACCCCAGCCTGTATTCCTGGCAGAGTTGTTGGATGATGACAGCGTTATCGAATTCTACGAAGATTTTGCAAAACTGGCTTTCGGCGATAGCAGAGGAAGCGTGACAACGCGATGCAAGCTACTGAAATACCAACCCAAGGATGCCTCCGACTCCAGTTTAGAAGTAAGAGACGAAGAAAAAACAAAAAGAAAAGAAATCACTGGCGGTATCGGAGGTATGGGTAACAGGGTAAGAGAAATTGATGGTGAGCATGGAATCGGGAGATTGGAAAGAGATGGCAAGATGGAATGTAGTTACTGTTGGACTGTAAAAAGGGATGTCTTTGATATTCCTATGTTGATTGTCATGAATGTAAGTTCGAGCTTCTCCACCCTTCTTTGATTTGCTTGTTAACAAGATCTGTAGTTCTTACCCTGCATCTGAGAGTTTGAGATATGAGAAGTGGGTGGGACGTGTTAATTTATGGGTATATTGGCATGTATTGGATTATGACGGGACGTTTGCGCGGAAAATGGCAGCTATGGGCGGAGTTCTGGGTTTCACTGCTAGGGATGGAGTATTGCATTGAATGGTGTGTGGGGCGACCCAGGAAAAAAAAACCAAAAGATACCTACTTGCTTTGCCTAGATAAAATGAACATTTTTCTCAGATCTTTGACTTGACATTCTCCTGGTAAAGATGGGCTAGGGCCTTTGTTTGGATAAATCCATTGTGGCAGCCTTGTGGGGGGTAGTATCTCGGACAGAACCCCACCTCTCACAGCCTTGCTTATCAAAACACCATACAGTTATCTGATTCACAATCTCCCTAACGACCAAATATCACAACTACTTAGTAAGATGGCACCAAGCGGACCTCGACCAACTATTGTCGGCCCCGACTCAGGGCCTGAAGAGCCATATCCTCTGCGTATGAAAGGCAAAGTTGTCACCGGTTTCGGTCGTGGATCCAAGGAGGTTCGTCCCATATCCGCCTCACCAGGTCCCCTCCATTTTCAAGATGGATCAAACTAACTCATACAGCTGGGCATTCCCACCGCAAATATACCTGTCGAAGGCGTCCCCTGGATTAATTCCATCGACTCCGGTGTCTACTTTGGCTGGGCCGGCATCCTCCTCCCTCCATCCCACCCAGCGCTCCTCTCCTCCTCAACCTCCAGCGCCCCTCCTCCCCCTCCTTCCAAAAGCGAAGAAGGGTGGCGCACGTTCCCGATGGTGATGTCGATCGGGTACAACCCGTTCTACAAGAATACCGTGCGGAGTGCAGAGGTGCATGTGCTGCATGAATTTGGGCAAGATTTCTACGGAAGCGACATGGCGATTAGTATTTTGGGGTACATCAGGCCGGAGCTGGACTATGTGAGCCTGGAGGCATTGGTGGTAGACATCAAAACGGACATTGAGGTGGCGAGGAAGAGTTTAGATAGGGAAACCTGGAAGAAAGGAGGCGAGGATTCGTATCTTTGGGGCGAAGGAACAGAATAAAGATGGTATCAGAGAGGGGAATATAAAGGACCAATGGTTCAATGGGTAAATTTGCAGGTTCATGGGGCTTATGGGTGTTTGGTGAAATAGATGCGTTAGTATGCTGGTGCATTAAGAGTGACCAGAAGGCGAGGCGCATTTCGAATGAATTGTTGGCTAAATATTAGCAACAATTTGCACGAACAGTCTATGAGCATGTGGCCAACCATTCCGTTGAACACCTCTCCCACTTCCCTCACCCATATATGATTTAAATTCGCCCAATGAACTCTTAACTTAACTTCTGATCTTCAGCTTTGCTCTTTATATCACGTCGTCATACATCCTTCCGCTATTCTGAGACCCACCTGGCAGTCCACCTCCACAACCCTTTCCAGCTTCCCATGGTGGTGAGAGCCTCTAGGCGTCTCCACGTGGTAACGGCACCTAGTCTACTCTGCAGTTCCCCATCCGTTGTGTCTGTTTCTCCAGCTGTTGAACCTTTCGGAGCTTTACAGTGACGGCGGGTGCTCGCGTTCTTGCTCGCGCTATGCTCTATGCCGCAGCCGACGGCTGTGTCCCAAGAAGTATAAGAATGGGTTGGCTAAGGAGAATCATGAGAGCACAGCTGGGAGAATTTTCTATACACAAAGCCGCAGAATTTGGAAAAGGTAGGTCAAGGCGAATTGTCCTGCACCAGGCTCTGAAAGGATAACTGTGATAGGTGTTACGGTGCAAGGAAAGGGCCGAGCTGTAATCACACAATCTGCAGGCAGCTGTGCGACTTGTCCTGAATTTTGAGAGAATGTTCAGATCATCTGTATCAAGTGTACAATTTCAGTGTCTCTAGAAATGCTATCGTTGTGACAGGAGTTGAACATACTCCACAGAAAGATGTCAGGAGAGTCGGAGCTAATGTAGCTGCCGCGACCCACCAGCCAGCGGGACCAGCCTTCATCTAGTTCTTGGCTCGAGCTATACGAAACATCCACCCAAACAATAATCAAGAAATCAAGTACAATTCTAACAATAACAATAAATTCTTAGAAAGGGATGCCTCATAGTTTATACTTGATTCTTCAATTGACTCTGCTGGTGGTAATTTAGTGCATTAAATCGGTTGAGGCAATGATGTTAAGCCTGGAAGTGGGATTGTTAGGACGTACTTCACATGATAATAATTTACTACGCAACAGAGGATCTATACGCAATTCAAGCAGCAAAAGAGTACTGTAGCAGCAAAGAACCTGGGTATAATTCAAGCTTCATGTTAGAGCTAGTGTAAAAATTCTGGGTCGCTTGTCGCATTTAACTCCACTCCCCGCCATCCAGTTCTCCCAGCCACGCCACCTCTTTTTGGTTGCCCGGCCTCCCAATTAAATATCACCACCTTTAAGAGAACTCAATTTCTGACTTTCCTTCAGTTTCCTCTCCTTCATTCCAGTCCCAATTCCCTCACCGAAACCCCACATTCCATATTCTAGCTTGCTTTACGGATCATAACCTTTTTGCGCCATCTATCAATCAATATTCAATCAATCCATCTATCATCTAAAGGCTAGATTTGTGGACCTATCAGCCTTGTCAACGCATTTCTGTATTTGAGGTTAGTATCCCAACACAGCATCCATATAGCTCGTGCTGCTTTATGCTGCTTTTGATTATGGTTGTACTAACATAACAGCAGATTTATACAGTGCTCAAGCATTCTTGTACAGATCCAAATCCGCATTAAACTCCAGTAGCCCCACCACCAAAACTATCCATCAATCTACACTACATCCCTTCACGAAACCACATCCAACCACCACGCACAAACCGCAAGTATGAAGCAAAACGATGTGATAGCAATAATTATCATCATCCTCTTCATAGTTCTCGCCCTCATCGCTTTTGGAATCTACCATCTTGTATCCATCGCACGCAGAGGCGGAAGCTCAAGTAGTGGAAGCGACCAAACAGGAAGCTTAGCAGATGACTGATCTCCCCATTCTATGACGGAGATCAATTACTGGAGCGAAAAGAAGAGGAGACCAGCAAGGCATATAATGGCATTTTCAGACGGAGTATCGACGGGATCATATAATAGGAGGAGACAGAAATGTATATTGATGGGAGGTTGCGAAAACCTCATATGAGATCATGATTAAAAATGCGGCATAGAATTTGTATATATAGCATAGCCTGGGGCGTTTGGGAACATGATCACGAGCAAATTTGGATAACATGCGAGAATGGCTTTGCGCTACGGTGCTACAGCTCAGCAGGAATATAATAAATCAAAACACATTCTATCTCGCAACCTTTCCATATTCTCCCACATTCTAAAATTGGGCACTATTGAAGTATTGAATAGTATCGCTTTTGCTAATCGTTGAGTCCAGATGTCTTTATAATTAAAATCGAGAGTCATGGATCTTTTTAACTCTAATTATGTTGAAAGGTATGTCTCTGAAATGCGATATGCCGTACAGCAGCTCGAAGCTACTGCTTTATAGATTTTCAACTTGTTGACATCCAAGCTCAATGCTGCTGGTAAAACTAGTTTCTAAACCCACCAAGATGGTTAGATCGTGAAAGAGAATGAGCTGTGTCTTGAATTGCTCAAGGACTTACAGTGGTGGACCAGGATTGGGTTTGTAAGGATGACGACAAACGAGTAGTACCTAAGGCACAAACTCTGTACTTCTTCGAAAGCACAAGATTGAGAACTCACAATAGGCAGGGGAGAGAATAATGGTCTTCAAAGGCACAACAAAGAGGGATTTCTTATATACTACAAAAGAAGCATGAAGCCATACTGCTAACCCTGCCAAATGACGCCAGCCTCCCAGTCCCTTCTTTGCCGTGACAAAATTACCCCTAATATAAATGCAAGAGCCTCCGTAATAAGTAGGAAAGGCAGCCCCGCAAAAATGCATATGTTTGTAGTACTAATCGTCCGTTTCATCATACCTATCCAAGCCTAATGCAAATAATGCTATAAGCTATCACAGGTACTTAGCATCTCATACCATCATCAAGATCATAACCACATGCCCTAAGATGGCATGCTACTCAATGATAACCATTTGCTTTCTGTTGATAGGTAGGACCAACACCGCGGGCCGAATATGCAGCACTTCCTTCCTCGAAGTATGGATGCATACAGGCTTGCTTTGCAGAAATACGACCAGCAGGGTCATACACAAGCATTTCTTCTAAGAGATGAAGTCCGTGATCGTCGAGGCTTGAGCACAGAGGTTGACGCATATCTCGCACCCACTTAGGAAACGATGTCTTAAAATCAGGGAAGCATGTTTTATCAGACACCCCTGGCCACTCTGCCTCAGTGGGGGTACCTAGAAGCCTAAGACGCTGTCAGTATGACATTGAAGCAAGTCTGGAGTGAAACTTACTTGAAAATCTTGAAAATCTCGTCGATCTCGGAGTCTCCTGGGAAGAGAGGTTTACGAGTGCACATTTCTGCAAAAATACATCCCACCGACCACATATCGACACCCGTAGAGTACTGGCGGCCACCAAGTAGAATTTCTGGGGCTCGATACCAAAGTGTTACAACCTCATGTGTGTAGGTTCGTAAAGGTACTCCGAAAGCACGTGCTAAACCAAAATCTGCCAGCTTCAAGTTGCCGTCCCGGTCGATGAGCAAATTCTGTGGTTTAAGATCACGGTGAAGGATACGATGACTGTGACAGTATCTAACACCCTCGCACAGCTGACTCATGAATTTCTTGACCATTGCATCGCCTAAGCCAAGTCTGCCCAACTCAGGTCCAGAACCTTCAGGAAGAGCTTTACCTCGGCCGCCGTCAGAAACAGGAAGGGACTCCATGTACTTCTTTAAATCCAAGTCGAGAAATTCCATTACTAAGTAGAGCTTGTGTCCGTCTGCATGTACAATGTTGAATAGGCGAACAACATTTGGGTCGTTCATCTCTTTGAGGAGAGAAATTTCGCGAATTGCCGTACTAGGCACTCCTTCATCTTCAGCTTCGAGGCGGATCTTCTTCAGGGCCACGATTCTACCAGGATGTAAGAGATCCCGAGCTTTGTAAACCACACCATATGTTCCTGTTACAATGACGGGTTAGTGGAATGACTTATGGTGGGCGTAACAATATCCGCCAAATCAACGAGAGTAGCCATCTCTGCCCGTATTTACATACCCTCTCCAACTTTCTCCAATTTCTGATAGTTTTCCATGATGAGTATGCCAAAGGTGTGTCGTAGAGAGCGTGGGAGGAGTAATTGATGCAGGTAAATCTGCTTGTAAACCAGACGCGGGGCGGTGAGATTGGTAGAGGGGGGTTGAGGGGCAGTTCAAGTCGGTGGCAATGAGACTCCTATTGTCGAGAAATGCCAAAAGAGAGTAGCAGCTTCGAAACTAGTATCGGCAGCTGTTGGTGTTTGTTTCCGGTCCTTCGGAAGCCTCGAATTGTCGTGGTTGTTGTCGTCGTTGTTTGCAGTAAACAAGCGGATTCGAGCCGCAAAATCACCACCGCGACGCGAATCTCAAGCCACAGCTTGCCAAGAAAATTGACCCACTTAGAAATTCATGCATTTCATCGAGGGCTAGAAGCTAGGTATCTTATATTGCCAGACTATGTACGCCTTTCCTCCACACTAGGCTTTGAATCGACGTCTTACAATAGTCCAAGAATTGGCATGATCTACCTTCTCGAGAACATTTAACCTCCAGATCAGACTTTTCAATCTTGAATCTCGCAATATCTTGATTTCATGCACCTATTGTGCAAAATTAAGCAATGCATTTATCGGCAGAAAAAGACCATATCTAGAGTTTGATCATTACAATTGTACTCCAAGAGATGTTGATAACCAACAGATCTATTTGGAAGTCTTAAGTCATTAATAATCCTCGTATCTTTGGGTGTAATTCCTTGAGGAGGCTTTTCAATCAAAAATCTATGGTAACTGGAGCCATAGCGGTTAGAAACCTCATTTACTCATAACTATTGTCTGTCTGCTCCCCAATTTATCATTTCCCCTCATTTCTAATTTCACTCAACGGAAATTTGCCTCTTATCTGTTACCTTACTTGAGATATGACAAGAACAGTGAATTCTCAGTTTGGTAAGCAATAAGAAGTATTTACTGATGTTTATTGCACATGTAGCTACAGAATATCCAATATGGAAGACAAAGCTCGCGTTGGTGCCTCTGCAACGGAAAACCTTGATCCTTATCAGTCACCTCCAAATGATCTGAAAAGGGTTTTTAAAGAGTGGAAGAAATATAAAGATGGTTCATTGCTTCAAGAATCCATGTAGGTCATTCTGGAGTCACTTCAAGAAGCATATAATACAGGGTCTGATCTAACCACTTCTTTACATAGCATAGTGTTGGAAGAAGAGTGGCACGTTCCAAGAGTGTTAGATTCCAGCAATACGTCGGCGCTATTCGAGAGATTCATGAACCACGGCGACGATAGAGAGCTCCCACGCCATATCAGAGCTGATGAAGATAAGACTGACGTGATAAGCTGCTTTGAGTCTAAAATCATACCAGGTAAGCATCTTGCTAAGTGAAATGTTGTAAACATGATTCCGTATGTTGACATCAGTAAAAGGTCTATTGGTTATACCTTCATTCCTCCCTTCAGAATGTCAAACGCTACTCCTAGATCGAATGTTGAACAGAGACCTTTCGAAATCTGCTCATAAAACAAATCTTGATCTTCACTATGATATACAGTATCCGGAACTCGGTAAATCGTTTCTCGATTATGACAAAAAGGCTGTCTCCTTTGTGGCCAAGGATCCTGCATTGCATCCAAATCTCAGTATGGAGCGCGCCATGACGAGCAAGCTTAGATGGATGACGCTCGGCGGCCAGTACGACTGGACTGAAAAGAGATACCCAGATGAGACCCCTCCAGTGTTTCCACCTGATCTATATAATCTCCTTCATGGAGCGTTTCCTACAATGAAACCACAAGCAGCGATCGGTATGTTATTATTCCCGGTCGCAGCATTCTGCCCCATTACATGGTCTCGGCATCTTATACTATTGAAAGCCTTACTAATGTCCAAAATCTTAGTCAACTTCTACTCTCCGGGAGACACACTCAGCCTACATCGAGATGTTAGCGAAGACGTTGATCGTGGTCTAGTTAGTATCAGCATAGGGTGCGATGCTATATTCCTAATTGGTCTCGTTGAGGATAATGATCTTGTGTCTCAGTACCAGGTATTGCGTCTACGCTCAGGAGATGCTGTCTACATGACAGGAAAGTCCCGTTATGCGTGGCATGGAGTTCCCAAAATCATTCCAAACACTTGTCCGAAGAACCTCGAAAACTGGCCTGGACTTACTCATCCGCAATGGGAAGGCTACATGAAAACAAAACGAATCAACCTAAATGTCAGGCAAATGTATGATGGTTGAATTATCTTAAAGTCACTCAGCTTCTCCTAAGGAGTGAGCTAAGGACGTGTGATGTCGCGTTTCAAAACCCCCCACCTTTGGATTCGATATCTGGTCGTTACACAAGTAAATGGATGTCCACTCAGTAATCTAATAAGTAGAATCAAGTCAACGCTCAACTAGATAAATAATCAAAAATACAAATTTAAAAATGGATTGGCAAACACTGGCGAATAATAAACGCGACTCTGTCAATGCTTTGATACCTAACAAATGGCTTCTACAGTCAGGGTTTCCCTCTGCAGGGGAGCAAAGAGACGTCACAGGAAGTTACATCCAGCAGTTTTTATCCCCCAGAGAAGTTGAGATCACAGAAACAAATGCAGTAGGTATCGTGGAAAAAACGACTACCGGAGCCTGGAAAGCTCGAGAGGTAGCGGAAGCCTTTTGTCACAGAGCGGCTTTAGCACACCAGTTGGTCCGTTGCACACCTCGTACTGTAACAAACATGTAAACTGAGATTCGCCTAGGTCAACTGTCTCCATGAAATATTTTTTGAAGCGGCTCTTGCTGATGCTCAAGCTCTGGATGACTATTTCGCTAAGCACAGCAAACCTATTGGGCCCCTACATGGACTTCCAATTAGTCTGAAAGACCAGTTCCACGTGAAAGGCGTGGAGACTACCATGGGGTATGTCGGATGGATCGGGACATTTGAAGGCAAGAAAGGCACTGGCAAAGAGAAGGTTTTCGAGAGTGAAATGACACGGGAATTGCGGAATCTTGGGGCTGTGCTGTACTGCAAAACGAGTGTTCCGCATACTTTGATGACAGGAGAAACCGTGAATAACATTATCGGCTATACTTGGAACCCCAAGAATCGGAATCTTGCTTCGGGGGGTAGCTCCGGTGGGGAGGGTGCTTTAATCGGTTTGAGAGGCAGTCCAATGGGATTTGGCACTGATATTGGGGGCAGTATCAGAAGTAAGCAAAATCTTACTATTTGGAAGTCTCATAATGAGTTAGATATTCCGATTGTACTATTGCTAACCTTGTACCATTTAGTTCCTGCTGCTCTCAATGGCTTATATGGCATTCGACCAACAGCTGGTCGGTAAGTACATTTACACTGGATCCTCCCGCTCCCCTCAGGGAGGATTTGATCAGACATATATATTTCGTAACTCTCGTAAAATCATCTAAAGATCTCATTCAACTTAATATCTGGACAATAACTAAAACGTGTGCACAGGCTTCCCTACAGCGGAATGGCAAACTCGATGGACGGTCAAAACTCAATCCTCTCAGTCGTGGGCCCTCTTGCAACATCGGTCGATGCTTTAAAATTAGTAATCAAAGGCCTCCTTACGCAAAGTCCTTGGCTTTACGATCCTCTCGTCAACGAGATACCATGGCGCGATGAGCAAGAGCAAGCGGTCTTAGACATCGTTAGCTCAGGGGGAGGCGGGCAGCTTGCGTTCGGAATCATGCGAAATGATGGTACGGTGCAGGCTCAACCGCCGGTGAATCGAGCAATCGATATCGTAGTGCGGACGATTGAGAAGCTAGGGCATAAAGTAGTTGAGTGGGAGCCCCCTTCTCACGCAAGAGGTCTCCAGCTAGCCGTAAGTTCTGCTGAAAACGAAAGCTGGATCCACTATAACAATAACATAGATCAAGACTTGGGGCTTTGACGGGGGTGCAGATGTTCATAGTGCGTTCTCGCTCAGCGGAGAGCCGATGTCGAGCCAGGTCTTGGAAGCATATGGAACGCTAAAACCACAGCTCAGTGCCAGTGAGATATCCGCGGTAAACGTTGCAAAACGAGAGTATCAGCGCGAGTATTTGGAATACTGGAATAGCACCAGCGCATTGACTGGTACCGGTCGGCCGGTCGATGCCATAATTGGACCCGTAGCTCCGTTTCCAGCTGCGAGACCTAACATGTATTCATACTACGGTTCGTAATTGCCGCCACTACCCACATCTACCATTTTGAAGCTTTACTGAATGTGTCTTATTAGGATTCAGCGTCTGGGTGAATCTACTCGACTATTCGGCTGCGGTGATTCCTGTTACTCTGGTGGACAAGAATATAGATGTAATCAATGAAAATTTCAAACCTTTAAGTGCCGCAGACGAGGAGATCCAATCAAGCTGTCAGTTTCTTCTTTCAGTCTGCTATTTTCTAAGTGCGAAGGCTGACACGATTAGATAACCCGGAATTGTACGATGGAGCTCACGTGGCTGTGCAGATTGTTGGCCGGCGTTTCCAAGAGGAGAAGGTTCTGACATTGGCAAAGATTCTAGATGATGCATTGCGGAATTAGCAATGGATTTTGATTCCAATGCTTTAATTTTCGCTGGGAAAATAACCCAAGTTTCTCATGTAGGAATCAGAAATTATATGACAGCAGTGCTAAGCTAATCTGCTCCTTGGTATAAATAAAGGGGGTCTATGAAATTAAGCGAGCCTTTTGCAAGTCAATAGTCAATCAGCCCCGTGCCCCTTGAAGCGGGTGTGTTTTTCCACACCGTGATCATGCAGAGGAAGAATAAGACACACTAGAAAGTGTTCTGCCTGTAGATCTACGGCGATTCCATTTTCAAATTCCCTGCTGAGGTTTAATCTTTAGCATAACATCACAAGTTTTAGACGATCCCTGTCTTGAGGTAAGAACTAGACGAGCACTGACAGCTGCCACTTTCTGTTGTTGGTCTATGGTCTAGGCAAGAATAAAAGCAGACATAGAAGGCATCGAGGCTGGAGCTTTGCTGGTGTTGTTCGGCATTACGGCATCAATCTTCATTCCGTCTATGCCAATGGGTACAGGTAGACTGATAGACATGTTACAATAGTGTCTTTGCAAAGCACCGAACCGTGCTCGATTCTATGAAAATTTCGAAAATAGGAGCACTTCAATCTATCTGAAAGCACATGCCTGCATTGTGATGCTCTAGGATACATTAGCTAACCATTCTTCTCCCGTCTTCACACTGTAGTCACGTGTTTAACTAGCTGGTTGAAGTGTTTTTGACAACCGAAGAAAGAGGGCAAGCCATGGTGACTTTGTACTACTTTTCCAGGCACTCGCTGTGCATTCTATAGGAAATCATATTCAAGTTTAAATAGCGCTACCTTGCTTTACAGACTCAATGCCACGTTCCCGTCGTGCAGTCCGAGCCAGCAGTGATGAACTGTGACCAGCCGCTTCCTCTATTACGAAACGTGTATTCTCAACTCCAGATCATGCTATATCTAAGTCTACACGCTTTTGAAATGAAAACCCCTAGAAAAAAACTTAATATTATTCTCAGCCAAGAAAAAGCCATACATGTTTCATCACACGCTATGATAGCTTTGATCCCAAAAAAAAAAAAAAGAA
>Ga0247810_10000760_pt1 | contig 27156 bp, 24 predicted proteins | sample UWRJL119311C1_FD_179918 | JGI IMG/M metagenome (GOLD analysis project Ga0247810, IMG submission 179918) | Plant litter microbial communities from Arlington Agricultural Research Station in Wisconsin, United States - UWRJ-L119-311C-1 | ecosystem: Environmental > Terrestrial > Plant litter >... | reverse complement strand
CATCAACGGTCTCGCCCTGGGCGGCGGCACGGAGATCGCGCTCAACGCGAACTACCGCACCGTCGACAGCTCGATCCCGGCGCTGGCACTTCCCGAGGTCTTCCTCGGCATCATCCCCGGCTGGGGCGGCGCCTGGCTGCTGCCGAACCTCATCGGCATCGAGAACGCCCTCGAGGTCGTCATCTCGAACCCGCTGAAGATGAACCGCACCCTCAAGGGCCAGCAGGTCTTCGACCTCGGGATCGCCGACGCCATCTTCGGCCCGGCGAACTTCCTCGAGGACTCGATCCGCTGGGCGGACGGGGTCATCAACGGCTCGATCAAGGTCAAGCGGAAGAACGAGCCGGGCAAGATCGAGCGCACCGTCAAGTGGCCGGTCGCGATCGACATCGCCACGAAGACGCTCGACAGCCGCATCGGCAAGGTCGCGCAGTCCCCTCGGGCGGCTCTCGAGCTGCTCAAGGCGGCGAAGAACACGGACAAGCACACGGGCTTCCGCGCCGAGGACGAGGCGCTCGCCGACCTCATCTCCGGCGACCAGTTCAAGGCGAGCATCTATGCCTTCAACCTCACGCAGAAGCGCGCCAAGCGGCCCGCCGGCGCCCCGGAGAAGGAGCTCGCCAAGAAGGTCACCAAGGTCGGTGTGATCGGCGCCGGCCTCATGGCCTCCCAGTTCGCGCTCCTCTTCGTCCGCCGCCTCCAGGTGCCCGTGGTCATCAGCGACCTCGACCAGGAGCGGGTGGACAAGGGGCTCGCCTACATCCACAACGAGATCGACGAGCTGCTCACCAAGGGGCGCATCGTGCGGGACGAGGCCAACCACCTCAAGGCCCTGGTGACCGGGACGACGAACCGTGCCGACTACGCGGACTGCGACTGGGTCATCGAGGCCGTCTTCGAGGAGCTCGGCGTGAAGCAGGACGTCTTCGCCGACGTCGAGCAGTACATCTCCCCCGAGGCCGTCCTCGCGACGAACACCTCGTCCCTCTCGGTCGAGGAGATCGGCGCCAAGCTGAAGCACCCGGAGCGCCTCGTCGGCTTCCACTTCTTCAACCCCGTCGCCGTCATGCCGCTCATCGAGGTGGTCAAGACGCCGCACACCGACGACGCGTCGCTGGCGACGGCCATGGCGACGGCGGCGAAGCTGAAGAAGAACGCCGTCATCACCAAGGACACCCCCGGCTTCGTGGTGAACCGCATCCTGGCCAAGGTGCTCGGCGAGGCGATGCACGCGGTCGACACCGGGACGCCTTTCGAGGTCGTCGAGGAGTCCACCCGTCCCTTCGGTCTGCCGATGACGCCGTTCGAGCTGCTCGAGCTCGTCGGGCTCAAGGTCGGTGCGCACGTCCTGGACACGCACCACGCGGCGTTCCCCGACCGCTTCTTCGAGAGCGAGAACCTGCACAAGCTCGCCGAGCTCGGACGCATCTTCGCCCGCGACGGCAAGGGCAAGAAGCAGGGCATCGACCCCGAGGCCCTCAAGATCGTCGCCGGTGGAACGTCGCCGATGACGGCTCGCGAGCTGCAGACACGCATCGAGGACGGCCTGGCCGACGAGATCAAGCGCATGCTCGACGACGAGGTCGTGGCGGCACCGGAGGACATCGACCTCTGCCTGCTGCTCGGCGCCGGCTACCCCTTCCAGATGGGTGGCGCCACACCGTACCTCGACCGCGTCGGGGCCTCGGAGCGCGCCTTCGGCGGCACCTTCCACAACCCGCCCATCAAGGGCGTCGCCTAGATCGCCTCATCACACGAGAGCGCTGAACGATGCAGGAAGGCCCCGGCGGACATCCGCCGGGGCCTTCCCTCGTTAGGGTGGACCCATGGGTGCATGGGGCGCAGGACCGTTCGAGAACGATGACGCGGGCGACTGGGTCTGGGAGCTCGAGGACGACACGGATGCGACCGTCATCACCGCCGCGCTCGGCGCGGTGATCGACACGGGCGCCGGCGAGTACCTGGAGGCCGGTGACGCGAACAACGCCGTCGCCGCCGCCGAGATCGTCGCCTCCGCCCGCGGCCGACGTCACCCGGGGCTTCCCACCGAGGCCACCGTCTGGCTCGACGCCCACGCGGGCCTCGTCGACCGCCAACTCATCGATCTCGCTAGGAAAGCCGTGACCCGCGTGGCGGAGTCCTCGGAGGCGCGCGACCTCTGGGACGAGGCCGGCGATACGGAATGGGGCCCGTACATCGCCGACCTCATCACGAGGCTTCGCTGACCTACCGGTTGACGGCGCTCATGTCGGCGTAGCGGTCGCCCTGCGGGGCGTCCACGGCGTCGAGGGCCGCGAGGTGCTCTGCCGAGAGCTCGACGGCGTCTGCCGCGACGTTCTCCTCCAGGTAGGCGATGCGCTTCGTTCCGGGGATGGGCGCGATGTCATCGCCCTGCGCCAGCAACCAGGCGAGCGCGACCTGGCCGGGCTTCACGCCGAGGTCGCGCGCGACCGCATCGACCTGCTCGACGATGCGGATGTTCGCGGCGAGGTTCTCGAACCGCGGGTTGTTGCGACGGAAGTCGCCCTCCTCCAGCTGGTCGAGAGAACGGATCTCTCCGGTGAGGAATCCGCGTCCGAGCGGCGAGTACGGCACGAAGCCGATTCCGAGCTCGCGGGTCGTTGCGAGCAGGGCGCCCTCGGGGTCACGGCTCCAGAGCGAGTACTCCGTCTGCAGCGCCGTCACCGGGTGCACGGCGTGGGCTCGTCGGATCGTCTCCGGCGCCGCCTCGCTGAGCCCGTACCAGCGGATCTTCCCCTCCTCGATGAGCTCGGCGAGGGCACCGGCCGTCTCCTCCACAGGCGTACTCGGGTCCATCCGGTGCTGGTAGTACAGGTCGATGTGATCGGTGCCGAGCCGCTTCAACGAGCCTTCGACCGAGAGGCGGACGTTCGCCGGGCTCCCGTCGAGGCCACCGGCACCGTCCGAGCTGTGCCGGATCGTCCCGAACTTGGTGGCGATGACGACGGAGTCGCGATCGCGGCCGACGAGAGCGCGGGCCAGCAGCTCCTCGTTCAGGTAGGGGCCGTAGATCTCGGCGGTGTCGAGGAAGGTCACCCCGAGGTCGAGGGCGCGATGGATGGTGGCGATCGAGGCCGCGTCGTTCTCGTTCGCGCCCGAGTAGAAGGCGCTCATGCCCATGAGGCCGAGGCCGATGCGTCCGATGGTGGGTCCGTTGGTACCGAGGGTGATGGTCTTCATCGTGTTCCTGTCTTCTGCTGATAGAGCGTGATCTTCGCGTCGATGGCGGCCAGGCTGCGCGACACCTCGTCCAGCTGCGCCTGCACCGCGATGCGGTGGCGTTGCAGCAGTTCGAGGCGGTGGGCGGTGGTGGCCTCGCCGGCGCGGACGAGTTCCACGTATTCACGCACCTGGGCGATCGGCATGGAGGTGGCGCGCAGCTTGGTGAGGAATCCCACCCAGCCCACGTCGGCCTCCGAGTATCGCCGGTGCGTCGACGGGGCCCTTTCGACCTCGTCGAGCATGAGCCCGGCACGCTCGTAGTAGCGGAGCGTGTGAGTGGAGAGGCCGGTGGCCTCCGCCGCCTCGGAGATCGAGAGTCCTGTCGTGGTCGTCGTCACGACCTCAGGCTAGAACTTCGAGTGCGCTCGAAGTCAAACCTCGGTCAGGCTGCCGGCGCTGCAGGCGCGGCGCGCACCGCGGACAGCGCGGAGACGGTCGTCGTCGACGCGGGTTCGCGTGCGCATCCCGCCTCGATCGCCTCGGGGGTCAGCTCATCGGTGTAGGTGAGGGTGCCTTCGAGCGTCGCCGCGAGCTTCTCGTCGGCCGGGTCCGTCGTAGCGACGGTCAGCTCGACATCGGCGGTGTACGCGTAACCGTTCGTGACGAGCACGGCACCCGTGTCCTGACGAAGACAGTTCACGAAGCCGGAGAAGGAGTACCGGATCGTGTTGCCGGAGGAAGCGAAGGTCGTGGAGTCGCGGGTGGTCGCGTCCAGGCCGCTGAGCACTCCGCCCTCGCAGGGCCCGTTCGAGCAGGTCACGTCGCCGAAGAGGACCGCGCGTGTCGACACGGCCCCGACCGCGTGGAGCGGGTTCGCCGCGTCGTCCGATTCGGTCACCGTGCGCGTGAGCGTCCACTCCCCCTCGATGAGGGCTTGGACGGTCGTGTCCACGGGCGCCTTCGACGAGTCGGGGGTGGGCTCGGCATCGCCCGAGCATCCGGCGAGCAGCAGGAGGAGGACGCCGAGGGGCGCCAGTCGACGGAGGGTCACCTAGGAGCGCTCCTGACGGATCGGACCGGTCGAGTCGAGCCGGTCCGCCTCCTCGTCGGGCAGCGGGCGGGCGACGGGGATCTTGCTCCCGAGCACCTGCGACACGACGTCCCGAGCGATCTGCTGGGCAGTGAGACCGACAGATTCGAGGATCTCGTCCCGGGTGGCGTGGTCGAGAAACTCATCGGGCAGCCCGAGCTCGGTCACGGCGGTGTCGACACCGGCCGCGCGTAGATCCTGGCGGACCCGGGTACCGATACCGGCCACCCGCACGCCGTCCTCGACGGTGATGACGATGCGGTGCTGCTCCGCCAACTCGATGACGCTGCCCGGAACGGGAACGACCCACCGCGGGTCGACGACGGTCGCGCCGATCCCCTGCGCGGCGAGCCGCTCGGCCACCTGGAGCCCCAGGGTCGCCATCGGACCGACGGTGACGATGAGGACGTCCTTGTGCGGTGCCTCCCGCAGCACGTCCACGCCGTCCTCGGTGCGGCGAACGGCCTCGTGCTCGGTGCCCACGCTGCCCTTGGAGAACCGGACGACGGTCGGAGCATCGTTCACGGCCACCGCCTCGGCGAGTTCCTCGCGCAGGCGGGTGGCGTCGCGGGGGGCCGCGATCCGGATGTGCGGGACCACCTGGAGGAGCGCGAGGTCCCACATGCCGTGGTGGCTCGGCCCGTCCGGGCCCGTCACGCCGGCGCGGTCGAGGACGAAGGTCACGCCGGCCTTGTGCAGGGCGACGTCCATGAGGACCTGATCGAAGGCCCGGTTGATGAAGGTGGCGTAGAGCGCCACGACGGGATGCAAACCGCCGAAGGCGAGGCCGGCGGCGGAGGTGACGGCGTGCTGCTCGGCGATACCCACGTCGAAGACCCGGTCGGGATGCCGCTCGGCGAACTTGTGGAGGCCGACGGGGCGGAGCATCGCCGCCGTGATGCCGACGATCTTCGGGTCGCGATCGGCCAACTCGACGATCTCGTCGGCGAAGACGCTCGTCCACGACGGACGACTGGCGATCTCGACCGGCTCCCCCGTCTCCGGGTCGATCTGACCGACGGCGTGGAACTGGTCGGCGACGTCGGCGAGGGCGGGCTCATAACCGCGGCCCTTCTCGGTGATCGCGTGGACTATGACCGGGGCGCCGAAGTTCTTGGCCTGCTGCAGCGCCTCCTCGAGGGCGCGCTGATCGTGGCCGTGCACGGGGCCCAGGTACTTGATGTCGAGGTTCGAGTACAGGGCTTCGTTATTGGTGAAGCGCGCGAGGAAGCCGTGCGTGCCACCGCGGATGCCCCGGTAGAAGGCGCGTCCAGGGGCACCGAAGCGCTCGAAGACGCGACGGCTCGTGGAGTGGAGGCTCTTGTAGGAGCGCCGGGTGCGCACGTCGTTGAGGAAGTGCGCCATGCCGCCGATCGTCGGGGCGTAGGAGCGGCCGTTGTCGTTGACGACGATGACCAGGTTGCGGCTGTTGTCGTCGGAGATGTTGTTGAGGGCCTCCCACGTCATGCCGCCTGTGAGGGCACCGTCCCCCACCACAGCGACGACATGGCGATCATTCTGGCCGGTCATGGTGAAAGCGCGGGAGATGCCGTCCGCCCAGGAGAGCGAGCTGGAGGCGTGCGACGACTCGACGATGTCGTGCTCGGATTCGGAGCGCTGCGGGTAGCCCGCGAGGCCGCCCTTCTGGCGAAGACCACTGAAGTCCTGCCGTCCCGTGAGGAGCTTGTGCACGTAGCTCTGGTGCCCGGTGTCGAACACCACGGCGTCCTTGGGCGAATCGAACACGCGGTGGATAGCGAGCGTCAGCTCCACGACACCCAGATTCGGACCGAGATGGCCGCCCGTCTTCGACACATTGGCGACAAGGAACTCGCGGATCTCGGAGGCGAGCTCCACCATCTCGTCAGCGCTGAGTCGATCCAGATCACGAGGTCCGGTGATCGTCTCGAGGAGGCTCATTTCGCAATTCTAGAGGCCGTGCCGAGCAGTCCGCTCGGAGCCTGCCGGGTGTCGCCCGGCAGGCTCACGACGGAACTCAGACGAGGCTCCGGAGCACGTACTGCAGGATGCCGCCGTTGCGGTAGTAGTCCGCCTCACCGGGGGTGTCGATCCGGACGACGGCGTCGAACTCGACCGTGTCCTTGCCGGGCGCGGAGAACTCGCTGGGCGCGGCCGTGACGCGGACCGTCTTCGGCGTCGTGCCCTCGTTGAGCGCGGTCAGACCGGCGATCGAGACGATCTCGGTGCCGTCCAGGCCCAGCGACTCCCAGCTCTCCCCCGCCGGGAACTGGAGCGGGACGACACCCATGCCGATGAGGTTGGAGCGGTGGATGCGCTCGAAGCTCTCCGTGATGACCGCCTTGACGCCCAGCAGCGACGTGCCCTTGGCCGCCCAGTCGCGCGACGACCCGGAGCCGTACTCCTTGCCGCCGAAGATGACGAGCGGCGTGCCGGCGGCCTGGTAGTTCTGGCTGGCGTCGTAGATGTACGACTGCGGGCCGCCCTCGAGGGTGAAGTCGCGGGTGTATCCGCCCTCGACCACCTTGCCGTCGTTGACGGCGCTCACGAGCGCGTTCTTGAGGCGGATGTTCGCGAAGGTCCCGCGGATCATGACCTCGTGGTTGCCGCGGCGCGACCCGTAGGAGTTGAAGTCCTTGCGGTCGACGCCGTGCTCCATCAGGTACTCGGCAGCGGGCGTGCCCGCCTTGATGTTGCCGGCCGGGCTGATGTGGTCGGTCGTGACCGAGTCGCCGAGCGTCGCCATGACACGGGCGCCGTCGATATCGGTGACCGGCGTCAGCTCCATCGTGAGGCCCTCGAAGTACGGCGCCTTGCGGACGTAGGTCGACTTCTCGTCCCACTCGAAGATCGGGCCGGTCGGGGTGGGCAGGCTCGTCCAGCGCTCGTCACCATCGAACACGGTGGCGTACTGCTTGATGAACTGCTCGCGCGAGATCGAGGCGTCGATGACGCTCTGCACCTCGGCCGTGTCGGGCCAGATGTCCTTGAGGAAGACATCGTTGCCTGCCTCGTCCTTGCCGAGCGCGTCGATCTCGAAGTCGAAGTTCATCGACCCGGCGAGCGCGTAGGCGACCACGAGCGGCGGCGAGGCCAGGTAGTTCATCTTCACGTCGGGGCTGATGCGGCCCTCGAAGTTGCGGTTGCCCGAGAGCACGGCGGTGACGGCGAGGTCGTTGTCGTTGATCGCGGTCGAGACCTCCTCGATCAGCGGACCCGAGTTGCCGATGCAGATGGTGCAGCCGTAGCCGACCGTGTAGAAGCCGACCGCCTCGAGCGACTTGTCGAGTCCGGACTTCTCGTAGTAGTCCGTGACGACCTTCGAGCCGGGGCCGAGGGTGGTCTTGACCCAGGGCTTGCGCGTGAGGCCCTTGGCGACCGCGTTACGGGCCAGGAGACCTGCTGCGATCATGACCGACGGGTTCGAGGTGTTGGTGCAGGAGGTGATCGCCGCGAGGGTGACCGCTCCGTGGTCGAGGACGTACTTCTGCCCGTCGGGCGTGGTGACCGTGACCGGCTTGGAGGCACCGGCGAAGCTGCCGCTGGAGATGTGCACCTCGTGTGCGGCGTGCTCGTGCTCCTCACCGGGCGTGGGGCCGGGGTCGGAGGCGGGGAAGGACTGCTGCGACTCGAGGTCCACGATGTCGTCCGAGGTGGACGGGGTGGCGTAGTTGAGGATGTCCTTCTCGAACTGGGACTTCGACTCCGACAGGAGGATGCGGTCCTGCGGGCGCTTCGGGCCGGCGATCGAAGGGACGACGGTGCCGAGGTCGAGCTCCATGTACTCGCTGAAGACGGGCTCGATCGACGGGTCGTGCCAGAGCGTCTGCTCCTTGGCGTAGGCCTCCACGAGCGCAAGGGTCTGCTCGTCGCGACCGGTCAGGCGCAGGTAGTCGATCGTGACGGAGTCGATCGGGAACATGGCTGCGGTCGAGCCGAACTCCGGGCTCATGTTGCCGATCGTGGCGCGGTTGGCCAGCGGCACCGACGCCACACCGGCACCGTAGAACTCGACGAACTTGCCGACCACACCGTGCTTGCGCAGCATGTCGGTGATGGTGAGCACGACGTCGGTCGCGGTGACGCCTGCCGGGATCTCGCCGGTGAGCTTGAAGCCGACCACGCGCGGGATGAGCATGGAGACCGGCTGGCCGAGCATGGCCGCCTCCGCCTCGATGCCGCCGACGCCCCAGCCGAGGACGCCGAGGCCGTTGACCATCGTCGTGTGGGAGTCGGTGCCGACACAGGTGTCGGGGTAGGCACGCAGGACGCCATCCACGGTCCGGTCGTAGATGACCTTGGCGAGGTGCTCGATGTTCACCTGGTGGACGATCCCGGTGCCCGGGGGTACGACCTTGAAGTCGTTGAAGGCGGTCTGGCCCCAGCGGAGGAACTGGTAGCGCTCACCGTTGCGCTCGTATTCGATCTCGACGTTGCGCTCGAGGGCGTTCTCGGTACCGAAGAGGTCCGCGATGACGGAGTGGTCGATGACCATCTCGGCGGGCGAGAGCGGGTTGATCCGGCTCGGGTCCCCGCCGAGGGCGGTGACGGCCTCGCGCATCGTGGCGAGGTCGACGATGCAGGGGACGCCGGTGAAGTCCTGCATGACCACGCGGGCCGGGCTGAACTGGATCTCGGTGTCGGGCTCCGCATGCGGGTCCCAGGATCCGAGGGCCTCGATCTGCGCCTTCGTGACGTTCGCGCCATCCTCGGTGCGGAGGAGGTTCTCGAGGAGGACCTTGAGGCTGAACGGCAGCTTCTCATGTCCGTCGACCGCGTCGACGCGGAAGATCTCGTAGTCGGTCCCCTCGACCGTGAGGGTGTGCTTGGAACCAAAGCTGTCAATTGCGGACATAGTGCCGTCTCCCTTGCTGACTCGGCTCAATCCTCCCGGCCAGCAGGCAGCCCTGCCAGCAAGGCAAGCCTAAGCCCGCCTGCTCCGGAATGACCCGGCACGAGCGGATCGTTGCAGCCAGTATATATCTTGACGTCGAGATACTTTCACGCGGCGGCAGCCGGCTCAACGACGTCCTTGGGTGGGTACACCGACCGGACGAGGAGCCAGGTCGCCCACAGCACGACCGCGTAGAACGGGACCCCGAGGATGAGCTTCGCCAGCGCGAGAGCAGCCGCCTCACCCATGAGATAGAGCGGGAGCTCGACCGCGAGGCGGATGCCGAAGAGGGCGACCCAGATCCAGGTCGCAGCCGTCAGCACGCGTCGGGGGCGACGCTGCTCGCGCCAGTCGGCGGCCCGCTCGCCCAACAGGATGCCCGCGAACACGCCGATCAGGGGCCGACGGATCACGAGGCTCGCGAGCATGGCGAGCAGGAACACGCCGTTGATGACGATGCCGGGGATGAAGTTGTTCTCGGCGCGGTTGGTGAAGATCGCGAGTGCCGCGGTGATCGCGACGCCGACGGCGCCCGTGATGGCGGGGGTCAGCACGACCTTCTGGAGAACGCGGACGGCGATGAACACGAGGGCGACACCCACCGGGATGAGCGTGGAGAGGAGCAGACGCTGCTGGTCGGGGACCCGGTCGGTCGTCACCAGGAAGACGACGAGGAAGACGAAGCTCGGGAGGATCGATTCGATGAGTCCTCGGACCCCACCGATCGAGGTGATGATCGACTGTCCGAGTGGTACGTCCTCGCTGCCGATGACTTGGCCGACGGCCGACTTGCGGACCGCCGCCGAGACCGCGTCGCGCAGCTCCGGTTCGCGCTCCTGGTCCGCTCCCCCGCTCATGCGGTGGCGGTGCCGGCGGTGGGCACGTGGAGCGGGATGAGGTCGCGCGGCGGCATCGGCGTGGAGCCGCGCACCACGACGATGCTGCGGAACAGCTCCTCGATCTTCACGGCCGCCTCGGCGTCGACGATCGCCTCGCCGGCGATGACGCCGCGGAGGAACCAGCGGGGTCCGTCGACACCGACGAAGCGGGCGAGGCGCGTGCCACCCTCGGTGCCGGCCGCCGCGACGGGGATCTGCGCCTGGACCTCGGGGCCGAACGGGCCGTTCACGACGCGGGTCGTGCCGCCCTGCTTGTGGATCTGCTCCACGATCTGCGCGCGGATCTCGTGCCAGAGCCCGCTCGAGCGCGGCGCGGCGAAGGGCTGCACCTGGAGCGTGGACTTCGCGTAGTCGAGGCCGACGGCGACGACGCGCTTGCTGCCCTCCTCGACCTCGAGACGCAACTGGAGGTCGGCCCGGGGCAGGATCTTGACGCCACCGAGGTCGACGTAGGGGCGGACGGCATTCGCCTCGCTCTCGTCGAGCGGACCGGCGGTCGCGCGGTCGATGGGGGCCGACTTCTCGTCCGTCGCCTGCTGGCCTGCTGTGATGTCGAGTGCCTGCTCGTCGGAGGTCGAGTCGCTCACGGGGATTCCTCTTCTACTTCTTCTGGTCGGTGCTCGTGTAACCGGTGGAGCCGAATCCCCCGGTGCCGCGGTGGCTTCCGGGGAGGGTCTCCACCGGGATGAAACGTGCGCGCGTGACCGGCATGACGATGAGCTGGGCGATACGTGCTCCCGGCTCGACGGCGTAGGGCTCGGTCGCGTCGGTGTTGAGCAGCGTGACACGGATCTCTCCGCGGTAGCCGGCGTCGACGGTCCCCGGGCTGTTGACGACGGTGATGCCGTGCTTCATGGCCAGGCCGCTGCGGGGGACGACGAAGGCGACGAAGCCGTCGGGAAGGGCGATCGAGACGCCGGTCCCCACGGTGGCCCGCTGACCGGGCTGGAGGACAACGGCCTCCGTCGACACGAGGTCGGCACCGGCGTCGCCGGGGTGCGCATAGGCGGGCACGGTCGTCGCCGAGATGAGGACCTCGATTCTGTCAGCCACCCCACGAGGCTAGTGCAGAACGGAGGCAGGCCCGAAAGTCTGGTCGAATAGAGACATGACCGACTACCGCGAACGCGTCTGGCCTGCGCCCTGGGTGTACCTGGCCACCGCGCTGGTGATCCCGGCGAGCCTGCTCGTCTTCCTCCCCATCAATCTCCTGGCGGGCGCGATCACCGCGGTGGTCCTGTACGGCGGATGCCTCGCACTGCTCGCCTACGGCGCGCCGGTGCTGCGCATCGAGGAGGGCGTCCTGACGGCGGGACGGGCACGGCTGCCACTGACCGCTGTCGGCGAGGTCACCGCCTACGAGGGCGAGGAGGCGACGCTCGAGCGCGGTCGTCGGCTGGACGCGCGCGCCTGGCTGCTCATCCGGGGATGGGTGTCACCCGTGGTGAAGGTCGAGGTCGTAGACCCCGAGGACCCGACGCCGTACTGGCTGGTCTCGACGAGACGACCGCACGACATCGTCGCCGCCGTGGAGGCCGCGCGCCGCGCGTGACGCGCGGCGCGGGCCTCGATGACGGCTCCTAGGCCGCGCACTCCGCACAGATCGGTCCGAGCTTCGACTGGTGGTCGAGCTGCGAGCGGTGCTTCACGAGGAAGCAACTCACGCAGGTGAACTCGTCCGCCTGGGGCGGAAGCACGACGACATCGAGATCGAGGTCGGAGAGATCTCCGCCCGCGAGCTCGAAGCTGCCCGGATTGTCCGCATCGTCATTGTCGATAGAGCCGGACGTCTTGTCGGGAACGCGCTCCTTCAGGGCCTCGATCGACTCGGAGTCGTCGTCGGTCTTGCGAGGGGCGTCGTAGTCGGTTGCCATGCCATTCCACTTCTTGATTGCCTTGGGTAACGATTTCGGCGCGCACAGTCTGCATGATCGGCTGGTCATTAGCAAACCCGGTTCGCGCTCGGCGTGATGCTGCCGATGCAACTCGCGACCCGCCCACGATATTCCCCGTTTCGGGGGCGCGGCGTGCCATCCTGAGAGGCAATTCACAAGCGCTGGAGGACGGCTCGTCATGCAGGAACTCAGAGTCATCGGAGTCGAGGGTGGAGCGCTGCTCGTCGCCTCGGAGGATGGCGAGCGATTCCGCATCCCCATCGACGAGGTGCTGCACTCACGACTGCGTCAGGCGACACCGGAGCAGGGCGTCGGCCGCAAGCTGTCACCGCGCGAGATCCAGGAGCAGATCCGCTCCGGCATGTCCGCGCAGGACGTCGCCTCGGTCACGGGGATGCCCCTCGAGTCGATCGAGAAGTACGAGCGACCGATCGTCGCCGAACGGGAACACATCGTCGACTCGGCCCTCTCGGTCCCCGTGCACCTCGCCATGGACACCGGCCCGATCGGTGCGGGCGGGATGACCTTCGGCACCGCCATCCGCTCCCGGCTCGCTGCCGCAGGGGCCGTGGGCGAGCGTTGGGCGAGTTGGAAGGAGACGGGCACCGGTTGGATCGTCAAGCTCTCCTTCACCGCGGAGCAGGTCGATCATGACGCGCGCTGGAGTTTCGACCCGAAGCGCCTCTCCCTCGCCCCCCTCAACGCGGACGCCACGACGCTCTCGCAACAGGGCGATGTGCCGGCCACCCTCGTTCCCCGCCTCCGCGCGGTCGCGCCCAGCGAGGCCGGCGCCTCCGCCACCCGATTCGACAGCGGGGCCTTCGTTCCGCTGCCGGCCGAGGACCAGCCCGAGTCGTCGCCGCTCGATCAGAGCCGCTTCGCCCCCCGCGCGCCGCTCCACACCGACTCGAACCAGACCGCCGATCTCCTCGACGCGCTCCGGCGCCGTCGTGGTGAGCGCGAGGCGGCCCCCCAGGCGGAGGAGCCGGTCATCAACCCGATGCACCCCTCAACCGGCAGCATCCGCATCGTCGAGATCGCCATGCCAAACCCGATCGAGGAGACTCCCGCCGAGGACGAGGGCCAGCGCGCCACTCTTCCGCAGCCGGGCGTCGCCCCCCGCGGACGCGGACGCAAGGGCCGGGCGAGCATGCCGAGTTGGGACGACATCGTCTTCGGTGCCCGCCCCGAGGACGGCGCGTAGAAGCTCCGATCAGCGGCCGCTGAAGGCTCCGAATCGCAGGAGCGGGACGCGCAGCTCGTCCTGCGTGAGCGACCCGTGCTGACCGATCATCGCGCGGGACCCGGCGGACGCGTCGGACGCGTAGTAGGCCACCAGCTTGCGGGCTGCGACGATGAGATCGCCGATCCGCGGTAGTACCGAGGGATCGACCTCTCCGAACCAGCCGGACTCGATCGCCTCCGCGCGCGTCGCCACCCAGGACCTGGCCCCCTCGGAGGCCCGCCACGCCGCGACGGTCGCCTCCCGGGTTGTCTCGTCCGCATCCTCCGCGAAATAGAGCTGCAGACAGCGCGGCTCCCCCGCCACCGCGGCGATTCCGCTCATCAGTTCGGGAACGGTGTCGAACAGCACCTGACTGTGCGGTGGCACGTCCACCAGGCCGTGGTCCGCCGTCAACAGCACGCCGGCATCGCGCCGCTCGAGCAGGGGCGCGAGGGCGGCATCCAGCTCCTCCAGGGCACCGACGTAGCGGGAGGAATCGGCTCCGTGCGCGTGGGCGGCCTGGTCGAGCTCGGGAATGTAGAGGTAGATCAGCTGCGGCTCACCCGGCGCGTCGAGCAGGTCGAGCACCGTGCGCACCCGGTCCGCCATGCCCGCGCCGGCGTGGAACTCGGCGCCCCGCAAGACGGCTCGGGTGAAGACGGTGTCGCGATAGCGGGGGGCGGCGACCACGCGGGCGCGGAGACCCGCATCCACGGCTCGCTCGAACACGGTGGCGGACCGCTGCCAGGCCGGGTCGTGCAGACCGGAGAGCTGGTTGTCGACGGTGCCCGTCTCCGGATCGCGGACCGAGTAGCCGACCATGCCGTGGACTCCGGGCCGTTCGCCGGTCGTCAACGTGGCGAGGGCGGAGGCGGTGGTCGACGGCCAACCGGAATCGATCGATGCCCCTTTCCCGGCCGCTGCGGCGATGCGCCGAGCGTGACCGGCGAGCGTGGAGAGCTGGCGCTGTCCGAGGCCATCGACGAGCACGACGACGGCGGAGCGGACTACCGGAAGCCCCAGCACGTTGCCCTCACCGCGCAGAGCGCCGAGGCAGCTCGGCAACACGTCGGCGAGGCTCAAAGCGGAGGGTTTGAGCGCCGGTAGCATGGGCTCGATCCTATGACTACTCCGCAGAATCCCCCGGCCCCCGCGGAGGACACCCGCATCCTCGATGTCGATGTCGCGACCGAGATGCAGGGCTCGTTCCTCGAATACGCCTACTCCGTCATCTTCTCCCGGGCCCTGCCCGACGCGCGCGACGGGCTCAAGCCCGTGCAGCGCCGCATCGTCTACCAGATGACCGAGATGGGACTGCGCCCCGACCGCGGCCACGTGAAGTCGGCACGTGTCGTCGGCGAGGTGATGGGAAAGCTGCACCCGCACGGCGACTCCCCCATCTACGACGCCATGGTGCGCCTCGCACAGGACTTCACCCTCCGTGTGCCGCTCGTGGACGGGCACGGCAACTTCGGCTCGCTCGACGACGGCCCGGCCGCATCGCGGTACACCGAGGCACGTCTCAGCGCCGCCGCGCTCGCGCTGACCGAGGGCCTGGACGAGGACGTCGTCGACTTCGTCCCCAACTACGACAGCCAGTTCATGCAGCCCTCCGTGCTGCCGGCGGCCTTCCCCAACCTCCTCGTCAACGGCGCGAGCGGCATCGCCGTCGGCATGGCCACCAACATGGCACCGCACAACCTCATCGAGGTCGTCGCGGCGGCCCGTCACCTCCTCGAGAACCCCCGGGCCACGCTCGAGGACCTCATGGCCTTCGTCCCCGGTCCCGACCTCCCCACGGGCGGCACGATCGTCGGCCTGGCCGGCGTCAAGGACGCCTACGCGACCGGACGCGGCGCCTTCAAGACCCGCGCCAAGGTCTCCGTCGAGCAGGTGTCTGCCCGCAAGACGGGCCTCGTGATCACCGAGCTGCCCTACCTCGTCGGCCCCGAGAAGGTCATCGAGAAGATCAAGGACGGGGTGCAGGCGAAGAAGATCAGCGGCATCTCCGACGTCATCGATCTCACCGACCGCAAGAACGGCCTGCGGCTCGTGATCGGGATCAAGACCGGCTTCAGCCCGGAGGCCGTCCTCGAGCAGCTGTATCGCCTCACCCCTCTCGAGGACAGCTTCAGCATCAACAACGTGGCGCTCGTCGATGGCGGCCCGCGGACGCTCGGCCTGCGCGAACTGCTGCAGGTGTACGTCGACCACCGTCTGACTGTCGTCACGCGACGCACGAAGTACCGCCTCGACCGTCGCCTCGAGCGCCTGCACCTCGTGCGCGGCCTGCTCATCGCCATCCTCGACATCGACGAGGTCATCCAGGTCATCCGGACGAGCGACGACGCCGACACGGCCCGCACGCGGCTCATCGACGTCTTCGACCTCGACCAGATCCAGGCCGAGTACATCCTCGAGCTGCGCCTGCGCCGCCTCACCCGTTTCAGCCGCATCGAGTTGGAGAAGGAGCGGGACGAGCTGGAGAAGGAGATCGCGGCACTCGAGAGCCTGCTCGCCGACCCGAAGAAGATCCGTCGACTCGTCTCCAAGGAATTGGACGAGGTGGCCGAGCGTTTCGGCACCCCCCGCCGCACCCTGCTGACCGAGGCGCGCCCGTCCATCGCGACGGCCGGGTCCTCGCGCAAGGCGATAGCCGCCGCCGACCTGCAGATCGCCGACGGACCGTGCCACGTGCACCTGTCGACGACCGGGCGCGCGATCCGTGTCGACGCGATCGAGGGCGAGGCGCCGAGCGGCGTGCGCCGTCGCAGCCGACACGACGCGATCCTCTCCTCGATCACCACGACGACCCGCACCGAGATCGGGGCCGTCACCAACCTCGGCCGCCTGATCCGGTTCACGGCCGTCGACCTGCCGAGCGTCCCCGCGAACTCGATCCAGCTCGCGGCGGGGGCCAAGATCGCCGATTACCTCGCGATGGCCAACCGGAAGGAGCGCGTGCTCGGGCTCGTCTCGCTCACGTCCGACACGCCGTTCGCGATCGGTACCCGCCAGGGCGTCGTCAAGCGTGTCTCCCCCGGCAACTGGCCCAACAAGCCCGATTTCGAGGTCATCGCCCTCAAGCCCGGCGACGAGGTCGTCGGCGTCGCCCAGGGGCCGGAGACGGACGACCTGGTCTTCGTCACGTCGGATGCGCAGTTGCTGCACTTCGGCGCGGCCGCGGTCCGTCCTCAGGGAGCTGCTGCCGGCGGCATGGCCGGCGTCAATCTGGGCGCAAAGGCGTCGGTGATCTTCTTCGGAACGGTCGACACGTCGGCGGAGAACGTGGTCGCGACGATCTCGACCTCGAGCACGACGATCGCCGGTGTCGACGCGGGTCGCGCCAAGGTCTCGTTCTTCACCGAGTTCCCGGCCAAGGGCCGTGCCACCGGTGGCGTGCGTGCACATTCCTTCCTCAAGGGCGAGGACGTCCTCGCTCTCGCCTGGGTGGGTCCCGCCCCGGCCCTGGCGGTCGGAGCGGACGGCTCGCAACGGCAGCTCCCCGAGTCCGGCTCCAAGCGCGACGGATCGGGCACCGTCCTCGACGGTGTCATCGGGTCGATCGGCACGAGCCTGTAGCACGACGAATGCCCCGGTCCAAGGACCGGGGCATTCGTGTATCCGGATCAGACCGGGTTGGTCGCCGAGGTCAGCGCCTCGATGAGGGCGTCCAGGCCCCACGGCAGCGAGAGCGCCGTCGGGGGCGAGACGGCCGAGATGTACTCGGTCCCGGTGAGGGTCGCGACGCCACCGGCCTGCACGGCCGGGATGAGCGAAGTGGCCGTGCCGGTGAGGAAGGCCTCACCCTCCTCCGGGGTGGAGGCGAAGCTCAGGACCACATCGGCCTCGAGCTGGTCGAGCTGCTCATAGCTGAGGGTGTAGAAGAACGAGTCGTCACCGTTCGACAGTTCGTCGACAGCGGGGGCGTTGACGAAGCCGAGGTCGAAGAGGAACTCGACGCGCGGGTCGGCCTTCTTGTAGACGTAGAAGGTGCCGGCGGTGTCCCACACGGCGGCGATCGTCTTGCCCGCGAACTCGGGGTGGGCCTCCGCCTGGGCGGCCAGCTCCTCGTCGATGCCGTCGAGAACGGCGGTGGCCTCATCGGACTTGCCGAGGGCCTCACCGGTGATCGAGATCACGTCGCGCCACGGAGTGGCCCACGGTGTCTCCGGGTACGCCACGACGGGCGCGATCTCGGAGAGGAGGTCGTACTGCTCCTCGGTGATACCGGAGTACGGCGCCAAGATGACCTCGGGGTTCGCGGCGTCGATCACCTCGTAGGGCGGCTCGTCGGGCGAGTCGGGCAGGACGGTCGGGATCTCCTCGCCCGCCTCCTCGATCGCCTCGCGGATCCACGGGAGGACACCGTTCTCGTCGCCCGCGTAGCCCTCAAAGGGGATCGCGACGGGGATCACGCCGAGCGCGATCGCCGCGTCGGTGCTGCCCCAGCCGAGCGTGACGACGCGCTCGACACCCTCGGGGACAACGGTCTCACCGAAGGCGTGCTGGATGGTGATGCCGCCCCCCTCGGTGGTGGACGAGGCGTTGTCGCCATCGGCTGCGCAGCCGGTGGCGATGAGGGCGGTGGCAAGGGCGAGCGCGCTGGCGGCCGCCCACTTGCGTGAATGCACGTGGTCTCCAGGAAGTCGAGTGTGATTCAGTTAGGATTGCCTAACCTAATCAGCCTAGCGGATTCCTCAGGCCGAATGGAACCGTCCCATGGGAACCACCATGGGAGAGCCGCAGACCGGATCGTCCACGACGAGTGACTCGAGGGCGAAGGCCTCCCGCACCGTCTCCGGAGTGATGACTTGGGCGGGCGACCCTTCGGCGAGGATCCGCCCGCCTGCCATGACCACCAGGTGGTCCGCGTATCGCGCAGCGAGATTGAGTTCGTGCAACACCATGACGATCGTCGTGCCGTCCCGTCGGTTGAGGGCGGTGAGCAGGTCGAGGACCTCCACCTGGTGGGTCACGTCGAGGAAGGTCGTCGGCTCGTCGAGGAGCAGGATGTCCGTCTCCTGCGCGAGCGCCATCGCGATCCAGACCCGCTGGCGTTGGCCGCCGGACAACTCGTCGACCCGTCGCGTGGCGAGCGATGCCGTGTCGGTCTCCTCGAGGGCCGCGCGCACGGCAGCGACGTCCGCGGCGGTCCGCTGGCCGAACATCCCCTGGCGGGGATAGCGACCGCGACCGACGAGATCCTCGACCGTGATCCCCTCCGGGGCGATCGGCTGCTGCGGAAGCAGGCCGACGGTGCGCGCGAACTCACGCCCGCCGTACTCGCGCACATCACGGCCGTCCAGCGAGACGACGCCGTCAGCCGGTCGCAGCAGTCGCGCGAGGGTCCGCAGCATCGTCGACTTTCCGCAGGCATTGGCCCCGACGATGACCGTGATCGCGCCCTCGTGGATCTGCACGTCGAGGTCGTGCAAAACCTCCCGATCGTCGTAGCGGACGGTGAGGCCGCTCCCCCGCAGGTCGTGACCGGTCATGCGACATCTCTCCTTCGGTTGCCCCGCGCGAGCAGGAAGAGCAGGTACGGCGCGCCGATGATGCTCGTCACGACGCCGACGGGGACGCGCCCGGTGGGCAGGACGTGTTGGGCGAGGATATCGGCCCCGACCACCACGACAGCCCCGACGAGCGCGCTCGTGACGACGGCCGCCTCCGAGGTGCCGACGATGCGCCGGGCTATCGGTCCCGCGACGAACGCCACGAATGCCACGGGGCCGGCGACGGCGATCGCGACGGCCGCGAGCCCGACGGCGAGGAGGGTGAGAGCGATGCGCGCGGGGGTCACCGGAACGCCCAGTCCGCGCGCCGCGTCGTCACCGAGCTGGATCGTGCGCAGCATGGGTGCGAACGGCACGAGGACGACGGCGAGGACACCCAGACCGATGGCCGTGACCGCGACCTCGTCCCAGCGCGGAGTGCCGAGGCTGCCGACGAGCCAGGCGAGAGCGGACTGGGCCTCCCGCACCTCCGACCGCGTCAACAGATACCCGAGAAGCGCGTTGACCACGAAGGCGAGGCCGACACCGATGAGGACGAACCGCTGGCCGTTGAGCCCCTGCCGCCAGGACAGCGCCGCAACCAGCACGGCGACCGCCATCGCCCCGAGGAAGGCGGCGATGGACACGGATGCCCCTCCCCACCCGAGGATGAGGATGGCCGTGACGGCCGCAGCACTCGCACCCTGCGAAATGCCGATCAGGTCGGGGCTGGCGAGCGGATTGGAGAGGAGCGTCTGCAGGAGGGTGCCGGCGATCCCGAGGGCGGCGCCGACGAGGATCGCGAGCACGAGTCGGGGCAGACGCAGGCGCAACAGGGTGAAGGCGCCGTCTCCCGACCCCGTTGCAATGATGCCGACCACGTTGCCGGGGTCGATGCCGTTCTCCCCGATCCCCAGGCTCGTGAACCCGAGAAGGACGACCACGGCCGCGAGAACGAGCGGCGCCGCGATGGCGCGCGCTCTCACAGCGCCGCCCCTTTCGCGCGACGCACGAGCGCGATGAGCACCGGCGCCCCGACGACCGCCACGAGGAGTCCGGCCTCGAGTTCGCCCGGCGGCACGATGAGGCGACCGACGATGTCGGCCACGAGAAGCAGGATGGGCCCGAGGACGACCGAGTAGAGCAGGATCCATCGGTTGTCCGGGCCGATGAGGATCCGTGCGATGTGCGGGACCACGAGACCGACGAAGGCGATCGGCCCGGCGATCGCGGTAGCCCCTCCGCAGAGCACGACGATGGCAACGCCGGCGAGCACGCGCGAACGCCCGACCGACTGGCCGAGCCCCCTCGCGACGTCGTCGCCGAGGGCGAGGGCGTTCAACCGGGGGCCGAGGGCGAGCGCGAGGACGGCTCCGCCGACGAGGAAGGGCGCGATGACGACCACCGTCTCGAGCCCCCGCCCGACCAGCGACCCCACCTGCCAGAACCGGAACTGATCGAGCGTCCCCAGGTCGGTGAGCAGCACAAGGCTGATGAAGGAGGTGAGGAGTGCCGTGACGGCGGCCCCGGCGAGGGTGAGCGACAGGGGCGTCGCGCCCGTCCGTCCGGACCCGACGGCATAGACGAGCACCGTCGCCGCGGCAGCGCCGACGAAGGCGAACCAGACGAAACCGGACGGTGCCCGCACGCCGAACACGGAGATCGCGACGATCACGGCGAGGGAGGCACCCGCGTTGACCCCGAGGATCCCCGGGTCGGCGAGCGGATTGCGGGTGAGCCCCTGCATGAGGGCACCGGCGAGCCCGAGCGCGGCACCCGCGGTGAGCCCGATCACGGTGCGCGGGCCGCGGAGGTCGAGGACCACGAGGGCATCGGTGGCCGTGCCGTTGCCGGTCAGCGCCGCGATGACGTCGGCGAAGGGGATGTCCCGCGAGCCGAGCGCGAAGCTCGCGACCACGACGAGGCCGAGAGCGACGAGCAGGCACAGGAGAACGGCTCCCCGCCTGCCCGTGCCCGTTGACACGAGCGTGGTCGTCACTGGGCCTCGGACCTGCCCTGGCGCCAGTACCCCATGAAGGCGACGCGGGAGCGATCGATGCCGGTCTCCGTCACCAGGAGTCGGCGCAACGACTTGATGACTGCGGACTCCCCCGCCAGCCAGGCATAGAAGCTTCCGCGCCCGGCTTCGGGGCTGTCCCAGATGAGCTCGACGTCGACGTCGACGTCCTCGACGACCTGGGTGATCGAGGACAGGGCAGGGGCGTAGTCCGCCCGGTGGGTGACCAGCCATTCGCGCACCGCGTGCTCGAGCCGATCCGGACCCGCATCGCGGGCGATCCACTGCAGGTCGACGTCCGCCGCCACGACGAGAGGCTGAGCGTCGGCGGCATGCGGCACCTCGATGAAGGCGGAGGCGCGGATGCCGGCGGGGAGACTCTCGAGGATCGAGGCGATGGCCGGGGCGGCCGTCTCGTCCCCGGCCAGCAGCACGCAGGTGGCGTCGCCGGGGTGCCAGTCGATCCCCTGGGCCGAGTGGATGCTCCGGGCGTCCGGCCCCACCACGATGACCTCGTCGCCGACTGTCGCCCGCGTGATCCACCGGGCCGCAGGGCCGTCCGTGCCGTCCGTGGACGGTGCGTGCACGACGAAGTCGACATCGAGTTCGAGCACCTCCGGGCGCACCGCGCGGACCGTGTACGTCCGGAAGGGGGCCCGCTCCGCGTCCGGCAGGTCGCGCCACAGCGAGTACCAGCCGCCCGTCGTCAGGACGTCCTCGCCGTGCCAGTCGAGGGATCCGAAGCCGCCGTCGACCGGGAACACGATCTTGATCCGCTGGTCGAGGCCGTCGGTCCCGAAACCGTCGAGAGCCTCACCGGTGAACGTCACACGCCGCAGGGACGGGCCGAGGTCGACCAGTCGTGACACCGTCACGGCGTAGGGGCGGTACGAGGGCCTGGCGTCCTTCTGGATACCCTCGTGATAGGTAAGCATTACCTAAGTATCGCACGGGCCGATCAAGGCATCGACATCACAGGTGAGGGACGAAGGCCTGCCAGGCGAGACGTCGGTCCCGACGCGGGTCGAATTCCACCCGGTCCTCCGCGTCGATGATGAGGGTGGCACGTCGTTCCGGTGTGTAGGGCGCCCAGTCGTCGCCCGGCCCCTCGCCCCGCGCGAAGCCGGTCCAGCGACGACGCACCCGCTCCCCCGTCCGCTTGAAGGAGGCGCGCCCGCCGAGGATGCCTGCGGCCCGCCCCACGGGTGTGTCGACCAGGTCGAAGACGGCGAAGAGCTCGATCCCGTGCGTCGCGTCCAGCCCGGCGTAGCGCAACGCACGCGTAGCGATGTCGAAGCGGTAGAAGTGCACGGGCGCGAAACGGGAGTGGCCTTCGGCGTAGCGGATCGAGGGATACCAGAAGGTGTAGTCGCCGCCGAACTCGGCCGCCGAGACGCGGGGCGGGAGGGCCCGGTACTGCGCGAAGAGCAGGCTGCGCGCCGCACGTTCCGTCTTGCCGAACACGGCTCGGATCCGCGGACGCGTGGTGGCGAGCAGGTCCAGCCGGCCCCGGAACAGGGAGCCCTCGCGCGCATTCGTCCCGATGATGAGGGGCACATGATGCGATCGCCCCGCCGCGACGGCATCCACCGGGCGCTCGGGGAGGAAGTCGCCGTCGATGACCGGGCTGAAAGCGATGGTTCCCGGGACCGCGTCCGGCGTCCTCTGGCGCATGACCGCCGCGGCCCTGACCAGAGTGTCGGCGGGAGTCGACTCGAGGAGTTCGGCGGCATCGGTGTCCGTGTCTCCGGTGACCTCGCGGAGGATGTCCACGAAGTCCGCGCCCCACTCGCGGGTCAGCTCCTGGGGGTAGACGGCCTCGGGTGATCCGCTCTCGGACACACCACGGGCGAAGAGCCCGCGCGCGGCCGGCACGGTGATCAGTGTCGTCACGGCGTTGCCGCCCGCCGACTCACCGAAGACGGTCACGTTGTCCGGGTCGCCTCCGAACGCCGCCACGTTGTCGCGCACCCAGGCGAGTGCAGCGACCTGGTCGCGCAGGCCGAGGTTGCTCGCGAAGGGGTGCTCCTCCGAGGCGTAGCCACTGAAGTCGAGGTAGCCGAGGGCCCCAAGCCGATAGTTGAAGTTCACGAAGAGCACGTCGCCGTCACGGACGAGCGCCTCCCCCAGGCGCGGGATCTCGCGCGACGAACCGGTCGTATACGCACCGCCGTGGATGAACACCATGACCGGGCGAGCGGTGGCCGCGGGGGCGTCGGGCGCGATGACATTGATGGAGAGGCAGTCCTCGGAGCGCGGCACCCGGAACGGCGCCGTCGCCTGGACGACCGGCAGTTGGAACGGGATCGGGCCGAAGCGCGACGCGTCGCGGACGCCTTCCCAGGGCTCGACCGGCCCGGGGACGCGGAGGCGCTCCGCCGTCGCGTACGGGATGCCCCGCCAGTGCAGCATGCCCCGCTCGACCACACCTCGCACCCGTCCGCCGGTCACCTCGACCTCGAGGTCGGTGGTCACGCGGGTGTCGGGAAGGAGAGTCACCGTTCGACGGTACGCCCGGCTTCTGGGCGCGCGCCGGGTACCGGCGGTGCGGCAGCTAGACGTCGATGCGGTCGCGGTTGAGACCGTCGCCCGCGATGATGAACTCCTTGCGCGGTGCGACATCGTTGCCCATGAGCAGCTCGAAGACACGCTCCGCGTTCGCCGCGTCCTCGATGCGCGCGCGGCGGAGGGTGCGGTGGGTGCGATCCATCGTGGTGACAGCGAGCTGCTCCGCGTCCATCTCGCCGAGACCCTTGTAGCGCTGGATCGGGTCCTGCACCTTCTTGTTGCCCTTGCGCAGGGTGGCGAGCACGCCCTGCAGCTCCTGCTCGGAGTAGGTGTAGATCGTCTCGTTCGGCTTCGACCCCGGGTTGATGACCACGACGCGGTGCAGGGGCGGGACAGCGGCGAACACCCGCCCATCGCGGATCATGTCCGGCATGTAGCGCATGAACAGCGTCAGGAGCAGGGTGCGGATATGGGCGCCGTCGACATCGGCGTCGCTCATGATGATGACCTTGCCGTAGCGGGCCTGGGCCAGATCGAAGCTGCGTCCCGAACCGGCGCCGATCACCTGGATGATCGAGGCGCATTCCGCGTTCGAGAGCATGTCCGACACGGACGCCTTCTGCACGTTGAGGATCTTGCCGCGGATCGGCAGCAGCGCCTGGTACTCGCTGTCACGCGCCAGCTTCGCCGTCCCGAGCGCGGAGTCGCCCTCGACGATGAACAGCTCGCTGTTGGCGACGTCGTTGGAGCGGCAGTCGACGAGTTTGGCCGGCAGCGACGAGCTCTCCAGCGCGTTCTTGCGACGCTGCGTCTCCTTGTGCGCGCGGGCGGAGATCCGGGACTTCATCTCCGCGACGATCTTGTCGAGCACGAGGGTGGACTGCGCCTTGTCGTCGCGCTTGGTGCTGGAGAACCGCTCGGAGAGCGCCTTCGAGACCACGTTCGCGACGATCGCCCGCACGGCGGGCGTTCCGAGGATCTCCTTCGTCTGGCCTTCGAACTGCGGCTCCGGCAGGCGCACGGTCAGCACGGCGGTCAGCCCGGCGAGGATGTCGTCCTTCTCGAGCTTGTCGTTGCCGACCTTGAGGCGACGTGCGTTGGCCTCGACCTGCGAACGGAGGGTCTTCATGAGGCCGGCCTCGAAGCCCGCCTGGTGGGTTCCGCCCTTGGGCGTCGCGATGATGTTGGCGAAGCTGCGGAAGGTGGTGTCGTAGCCGGTGCCCCAGCGCAGCGCGATGTCCACCTGGCAGGTGCGTGTGAGCTCCGTCGGCACCATGGCGCCGGTCGGCTGCAGCACGGGGACGGTCTCCGTGAAGGTGCCCTCGCCGGTCATGCGCCAGGTGTCGGTGACGCCGGAGTCGGGGGCGAGGAAGTCGACGAACTCGCTGATGCCGCCGTCGAAGCGGAAGGTCTCGGAGATCCCTTCGCCGCTGCCGTCCGGGCGCGGGCGCTTGTCATCGAGACGGATCGCGAGGCCGGGGACGAGGAAGGCCGTCTGGCGCGCGCGCCCGACCAGGTCCTCCGCCTGGAAGGAGGCGCCGCGCGTGAAGATCTGCGGGTCGGCCCAGTAGCGCACGCGGGTGCCGGTCCGGCCCTTCGCGACCTTGCCGATGACCTTCAGCTCGGACCCGGAGATGAACGGGCTGAAGGGAGCATCCGGCCCGTCCCCGTCGAAGGTGCCCGGCTCACCGCGGTGGAAGGACATCGCGTAGGTCTTGCCGTCGCGGTCGACCTCGACGTCGAGGCGACTGGAGAGCGCGTTGACGACGGAGGCGCCGACGCCGTGCAGGCCGCCCGAGGCCGCGTAGGACCCGGAACCGAACTTGCCGCCCGCGTGCAGCTTCGTGAAGACGACCTCGACGCCGGTGAGGCCGGTCTTGGGCTCGACGTCCACGGGGATTCCGCGGGCCGTGTCCCGCACCTCGACACTGTCGTCGGGGTGCAGCACGATCTCGATCGAGTCGCCGAAGCCACCGAGAGCCTCGTCCACGGAGTTGTCGATGATCTCCCACAGGCAGTGCATGAGGCCACGCGAATCGGTCGAGCCGATGTACATGCCGGGGCGCTTGCGAACGGCCTCGAGGCCCTCGAGCACCGAGAGATGCCTCGCGGAATAGTCCTCGCTCGCCATGTGTGCTCCTTGCCTCGGGTGAACCTCGTCAAGACTAATGACCGCCCGACCTCGCGCCGGAAGCGACACCCGAGCGGATTGGTGCCTACGCGCAGAGCGAAATACCGCGCCCATGTCGCACCAGGCAAAGACAGGCGTGCTTGTATGGGACAAGTCAGATTCCCGGACGACACGTGAGGAGCGGATCATGACCCAGATCTCCACCGACGAGACCATCACCGACGTCGAGAGCTCCTACATCCTCACGGCTCTCGACCGTTGCGACAGCTGCGGCGCCCAGGCCTACGTCAAGGTCACCATGGCCGCCGGCGAACTGCTGTTCTGCGCGCACCACGGTGCGAAGTTCAAGGACAAGCTCGCCGCGACCGCCATCGAGTGGCACGACGAGTCCGCCCGCCTCCACACGGAACGCTAGGTGGCCGGGAGCGCGCTCCAGCGTCCGCTGAGCCACTTCCTCTCACGTCTGCGCCGCCTCGGTGTGCGCAACATGGTCCGCATCGCGGGCAAGATCTCCGCGGAGTACCACATCCCCCGCGTCGTGATCCTTGCCGACATGGTGCAGTGCTCCGTGCGCTATTACGCGGGCTACTACGACTATCACGAGTGGGACTACCACCTGATGAGCCACCGCGAGCGGAAGACCTACCTCACCCGCCCGCAGGCCCACCAATTGGTGCTCCGCTACAACGACCGTGAATTCTCGACCCTGTTCACGAACAAGATCGAGTTCAACAAGCTCTTCGCCCGCTACGTCGGTCGCGAGTGGTTGGACATGCGCGAGACGAGCGTCGAGGAGTTGGCGGCATTCATCGCCCGCCACCCGAAGCTGTTCGCGAAGGACCCGGAGAATCTCGGCGGATACGGCCTCGAGGCGATCGATGCACGCGCCCTCGACGACGTCGCCGGTCTGCACGCGCGTCTTCTGGAGCGCAAGCAGTTCCTCGTGGAGGAGTTCGTGACCCAGCACCCGGAGTTGACCCGCCTCTCCCCCGAGAGCGTCAACACCCTCCGCATCATCACGTTCCACGATGGCGAGAAGGCCCACGTCCTCGCCCACGCCTTCAAGATGGGCGCCGGCGCGAAGATGGACAACTTCGGCCAGGGCGGGATCCAGACCACTCCTGACGAGGAGGGCGTGCTCCGCTGGGGCGCCTTCAACAAGGAGGGCGACAAGTACTGGATTCACCCGCTCACCGATGTCGCGATCGTCGGCTTCCGCGTCCCCTTCTACCGCGAGGCGGTCGCCATGGCGGAGGAGATGGCTGCCGTCGTCCCGCAGGTCCCCTATGTGGGGTGGGACATCGCGATCGGCCCCGACGGACCCCTCGTCATCGAGGGCAACTACAACACGGGCGTCTTCCAGATGAAGAAGAGCCTCACCGGCGTCGGCGCGGGCCTGCGCCCCGCCTACGCTAAGGCCATGGGGTTCTGACCGCCGGTCAGGCGCCGAACTGCTGGCACCACCAGTTGCCCGAGGCCACGTAGCCGAGGCCCATCTGGGTGTACGAGCCCAGGATGTTGTTCCGGTGGCCCGTCGAGCCCATCCAGCCGGTGAACACCGCGGCTCCGGAGCCGTAGCCCTGAGCGATGTTCTCCGCCCACGCCCCGAAACCCGGGGTGGCGGCACTGTGCGTCATGCTGCCCGCAGCGGCCATCCGCTCGGCGCAGGCCTGGGCCGCCGTGTTGAGGGTGCCGTTCGAAGCAAGCCCGCCCAGACCGTTATAGGCGCGGATGGCGTTGACGCAGGTCAGCACATCGCTGGAGCACACGGGCGGAGCAGGTGGCGCTGGCGCTGGCGGAGGCGGGGGTGCCGCCGGCGCGGGGGCGGGCGGTACTG